>OGGQ01000344.1_pt1 | contig 68297 bp, 60 predicted proteins | sample 1571191 | NCBI WGS metagenome assembly OGGQ01 (sample SAMEA2582061, study PRJEB24529) | metagenome | biome: Human gut stool | place: China | collected 2011
CATAAAGAAAAGTCGACACTTTCTGTTTTCAGAAAATGTCGACTTTTTATCTTGGCGCAGAGAGAGGGATTTGAACCCTCGGTACCCTTGCGAGGTACACACGATTTCCAGTCGTGCTCCTTAGGCCGCTCAGACATCTCTGCAAGACTATACAATTGTATGCAACGAAAAATTTTGACCAACGCCGCGTTACAGTTATTTATTATACTGTATTATTTAAAATTTGTCAATCTTTCAGGCAAGGATTTTATGGATAAAGTTGTCAAAACGCCGATAACGATACCGGCAGCGAAACTAAATGCGCAGACAAACGGCAACTGTACATATAAAGACGGTGCCTGCGTTACAAGTACCGCAATGCAAGTTCTCGCAATATTGCTGCAAACTGCCCCCGCGACGCTGATCGAAACCAGCCTCACTTTCGGAAAAAACGCACTGTACAAGCCTGCCATCACAAAAAAAGAGCAGAGACTGCCTGCCAAGTTGAACGGCAAAACAAACCATTGAACGAATAATGCTGTAAGCAAGTTTTTGGCTATTACAAAAATAAATCCGCTGAAATTGCCAAAATAAATTATTACAAACAATACGACACAGTTTGCCAAGCCGATTTTTACATAAGGCGCCACAGGGAGCAGCGGAGGAATCAACGATTCGATCATAAAAATGATACTGGCCATTGCCAACAGTAATCCCAGTACAGCCACGCGCCCGGCCGAAAATTTTTTCATATATCTGTTTCCAAACCTTCTCCTTCGGCTACAATTTTTAACCCGTGCGGCAGGCACAGGATTTCTCCCCAATCGGTAGGCCCTTGATATATACACGTATGGTCTGCACAATCGGCATGCAAAACACAGACTTTTCCGTTTGATACTTCAATCAGGTTATAATCTTCGCCGTATTCCATACCTTCCGAATAAGTACAAACGGAAGCCTGTCCGTCCTCTACAGAAAAAAGATATTGGCGGTTTTCCTGTAAAGAGGCCGTAAAAATACATTCTCCGTTATAATAAACCGAAAAGGATTCGGCCTCTTCCTTCGGCTGTAAAAAGGCAAATACAGTAAAAAGCGCCGTCAAAAGAACTGCCCCGACAAAAATTATAATATCTCCCCACGCAAAATACTTTCCGGTTTTTATTTCTCCGATCTTCTCTGTTTTATTCATAAACACCGATCATGCCAGTTCAGTTACACGCTGAATATATTCCCTTTCGGCTTCGCTTTCCTTTACCGCATCTTCAGCCAGGCTGATTTGCGCATACGTAAATATATTTTCCGTCGTATCGGCTAACTGCGGAGCTGTAAACTGAGCGTATTCTTTTCGATTCAGCACGTTATAATCTCCCGCCACGTAGTAGCGAAAATCAGAGGTGATTACGACAGCACCGATTCCCTTTTCCTCCCAAAGTTCTTCATACAAAGCAAGCGCCTGCGTCAGCGGCATACAAAAGCCGGCCGTCGAATACGCATCGGCAAGAGCGCCTGCATGCGTAACGGAAGCAGGAACTAAAACCGTTATGCTGATCACGCCGTTATTGGAAGGTCTGCCTGTAGAGGGATCGATGATATGCGAATAAATATTTCCGTCATTTACATAAAAGCGATAATTATCCGCGCTTGTGCTGATGGCCACGTCGGCGGCTCCGACAATATACAGGCCGTCCGATACATTTGTTGTCAACTTGCGCGGATTTTCAATTCCGACATTGTACCCGCGCACGGCGCCTGTGCTCTCATGCTTTCCCCCGAGCAAAACCGTGTTTGACATAACGGAGATCGCACATTCGACGTCCTGCCCCGGATATGAACTTTGAATCAAAGAAGCGACCGCATCGGACATATACCCCTTTGCAATGCCCCCTAAATCCAATTTTGTCCGGGAATCCTCTTTTATAACCGTATTATCTTCCTGAACATGTACCGATGAAAAATCAGAAAAGGCAAGAATTTCCTCGATACTTTCCGCTGAAGGTTCTTCACGCGGATCGGAGTAATGTCCTTCCCGATCCGGTGAAAACCCCCAAAGCTCGCTCAATGAAAACAGCGACGGGGAAAATGCCCCGCCCGTCTCTTCATACAGTTGTTTGCACAACATGAGCATCGAATACGTATGCTCTCCAACGGCGACCGCCGAATTTTCATCCGCTATGTTCAGGGCATAAATATCGCTGTCTGATTTTTCTACGCTGACTTGATTTTCGATTTCTCTGAGCAGTTCGCTGATTTTTTTACGCAAGGTTTCCACTTCGGAGCCCGAAAGTCTATCTCCGTCTACATAAACATCGTCAGACAATTCAAATTCTATAAAATAGCTTTTTCCTGCGGTATCGGCTGTACAAGCGGAAAATGCCAACATGGAAAAGATGACCGCGAGAATTAAAACAATCCCTCTATACAAGATTTTGTCAGAATTTTTTTGCATCCTATTTGTTGCCGTAAAAAATCAACCCGAGCGTGCCCGGACCGCAATGCGATGCAATTACCGGACCCACGATCTGATAATCTATGCAAATATCCGACCCGAATTCCTCTTTCAAAGCGCCGATAAACGCATCGCCGATTTCCGGACAATCTGCCTGCAATACTTCGACCCTATAATCTTTTACATTGCAGTCATGTTCGTGCATGATACGAATAAACTCAGAAAATACGCGCTTTGAACCGCGCACTTTGCCAACGCTTTCCAACGATCCGTCCTGCATGACCGAAATCATCGGCTTGATGCCGAGCAATGAGCCAAAGGCTGCCGTCAAAGCCGAAATTCGGCCTCCTCTCTTTAAATAAACGAGATCGTCTACGACAAAATAAACGTTCGTATGTTTGGAAAAATCCGCTAAAAAGCTGTCCAGCTCGTCCATTGTCGCTCCGGCCCTATACTTTTCGGCGGCGTATCGAACCTGAAAGCCGGCGCCGAGACTTATCGATTTAGTATCAAAGATACGAATTTCTCTTTCCGGATACTTTTCTGCCAATAAAGCGATCGCCTTGTCCATACTTTCAAAAGTGGCGGAAAGCTTATGCGAGAATGTAATATAATAAATATCTTTTCCCTCTTTCAATACAGGTTCGAAATACTCCAGGTAGTCGTGCTCGTTGATCGCCGAGGTGGTAGGTACCGCACCCTCGCGCATCCTCTTGTAAAAATGGGAAAAATCCGTGTCTTTGCCGAGATCGTAGTAATACTCCGTCCCGTCAAGCACATAAGGCATCCGAATTACATGCAACCCGTATTTGTCCGCCTCCGTATGCCAAAGTTCGCAATTGGTATCACAAAAAAGTTCGTACATAAAATTGTCTCCGTCAGCCAAATTCGGCGAGCATCGTATTCGCCGTTTTTTTAATTATACAATATTTGGCTGCTTATTGGCAAATAAATTGTCGGATCTTAAAATTTTTTATGGACAATTTTCAGCTTTTTGTCCTGTTCTATGAGATAGCAATTAAAAATCACCCCGATCACAAAACAAATCATCAACAAATAAAGCCACAATAAAAATAAAATGAAAAAGACCGCTGCCCCGTACAGTTTTTCCATCGAGCTAAAGCTCGTATAGATAGAAAAGCCGAAAGAAGCCAAACCGCCGAGCAAAAGAGTAAGCAAACTTCCCCACGCTGCATATTTTACCCCGATGCGATACGGACAGATATATAAATTCAAAAGCAGCAACAGTGCAAACGCAAAAACGCCGAACAGGACGTATACAGCGATTTGGGCCAAAAAAGAGGGAAAAATCCGGCGCAGCAGAGAATTTCCGAGCAAAAACAGCGACACCCCCGCAACCAGTAAAAGCATTACGATAAAGATGAGAACCAACGCTGAAAGGCGCAGAGGAATACTCCCCTTTTTTCTTTTACAATCGTAGATGATTTCCCCGCTTCGGCGCATATGATAGAACAAATTTGTAGAAGAATATAAAGTCGTTATCAATAAAACAACAGAGGCTCCGGTCGTCGCACCCTTTGCCGCATCGCGGAAATAGAGAAGTAAATCTTTGACTTCATGAAATATTTCCAGTTCAAAAATCTGTTCATAATCGAGATTGAGCTTCCCGAACAGGATCGTAACCCAAAACAAAAACGGAACAACCGACATTACGAGAAAAAAAGCCATTGTTCCCGCAAGGGTAGTATATTTTTTTGAGGAGAGATATGAAAAAGTTCCCCGAACTTTGCGGACCGCATCCGCTACATGCACTTTTATTCCCGTCATAGTTATAGTGTATGCAAACGAACGCCGAAAATTTATAAAAAGCGGATGACTTTATCCGAAATCAAAGAGCGGCCCCGCCGAAATCGGCGGGGCCGCTCTTTGATTTAAACTATCCGTTCCGTTCTTCAGGTCTTTATAAACTAGTAATCAACCTTTCTTTTTCGGTATTAAAAGGCCGATATCTCCGTTCTGGCGCAAATAAACCACGCGCACCTCATCCGTTTCGGCATCCTGAAAAATATAAAACTCATGGCCAAGCAAATCGAGCTGTTCGGCCGCTTCCTCTGTAGTCATCGGCGAAAGCTCAAAAGTTTTTGTTTTAACAAGTTTTCCTGCCTCCGGGAGAATTTCTTCCCGGAAAAAGAGTTGTTTTTCCGCAAAAGCATCCTTCTTTAATTTATCTTCCAATTTTGTTTTATGTTTATAGATCTGCCTTTCTATTTTCGGCAATACCGCATCGATCGTATCGTAAAAACTATCGCCGCTTACCTCTGCACGAATCATATTGCCTTTATAGTAAATGGTGATCTCTGTTTTCAGGTACTTATTTTCCTGTTTGAGGTATACGGAACAAACTGCATCCTCGTCGAAATATTTACTGAGGCGGGCAACTTTTTTCTCTACTACCCCGATCAGTTTTTCGCTCGCTTTACAATTTTTTTCGCTGATTTCAATGCGCATACAATTTTCCTCCTGATTTTATTTTAGTTTTGCCGTCGCAAAAACAATGTTTTACTCATTTAACGGGCTGAAAAATAAATTTGCCCTCTTTGGCATCTACTTTTACCTTCTTACCCGAAGCGACCCGATTCGCCAGGATCTCTTCGCTGAGCGCATCTTCGATCCGGCGCTGAATCACGCGTTTGAGAGGACGGGCGCCATATACGGCATCATATCCCTCATCCAGCAAAAGTTCTTTCGCGGCCGGAGTAATGCTGATCTCAATATCTCTTTTTTTGAGGCGCTCGAACAGCGTCGATAAAAACAAATCACAGACTTTTGCGGCGTCTTCCCTGGCAAGTTTATGAAAAATAATGATTTCGTCGATGCGGTTCAAAAATTCCGGTTTGAACTGTGCTTTCAGCTCCTCGGAAATCTTATCTTTCATGCGATCGTATTCCGCTTCCGATTCAGTACCGTCTTCTCCGGAAAAGCCAAGCCTGCGCATCTCGTTTACCTTTGAAGCGCCGACATTCGATGTCATAATCACGATGGTATTTTTGAAACTGACGACGCGGCCCTTGCTATCCGTCAGTCTGCCGTCGTCGAGAATCTGCAACAGCACATTAAAAACGTCGGGATGCGCCTTCTCGATTTCGTCAAACAAAACGACCGAATATGGCTTGCGGCGAATTTTTTCGGTGAGCTGCCCGCCCGCATCATCAAATCCGACATACCCAGGAGGCGCGCCGATAATCTTACTGACGGAATGCTTTTCCATAAACTCGCTCATGTCCAAACGCACGAGCAGCCTTTCATCTCCGAACATAGCAGCCGCCAAAGCTTTACACAGCTCTGTTTTTCCTACCCCCGTAGGTCCGACAAAAATAAAGGAACCGATCGGCTTGTTCGGATCTTTTAAACCCGCGCGCGCCCGGCGGATCGCTTTTGCCACAGCGGAAACCGCTTCGCTCTGCCCGATCACCCTTTTGTGCAGTTCATCTTCAAGATGTAATAGTCTTTCGCTCTCCTCTTCCGTTAGTTTTACAACGGGAATGCCCGTCCACCCGGCAACGATTTTTGCCACATCTTCGGAACCAATGGACGCATGGCTTTCTCCCCGGTTCTTTTCCCAATCCGAGCGAATTTTTTCGATCTCCGCTTCCGTCTTTTTGATCTGTTCCAATATCTGCTGTGCCAAAAGAAAATCGTCCTTCCGCACGGCCTTCCCTTTCTCGGCATTCAATCTTTCGATCTCCGCCTCTTTTTCTTTGATTCCGGACGGGCCGTTATAACTATCCAACCTCGCACGGCTTGCCGCTTCGTCAATGAGGTCGATCGCCTTATCCGGCAGGAAACGATCGGTAATATAGCGGTCGGAAAGGCTGGCCGCTGCGACAATAGCTTCGTCGCTGATCGTTACTTTGTGGTGCGCTTCATACTTATCCCGTAATCCGCGGAGGATCTCGATCGTCTCTTCCACGCTGGGCTGATCGACATTGACCGGCGTAAATCTGCGTTCAAGCGCGGAATCCTTCTCAATATATTTGCGATATTCATCGATCGTCGTTGCGCCGATCGTCTGCAATTCTCCTCGCGCCAGCATCGGTTTCAGGATATTAGCGGCATCCATACTGTTATCCGCACTCGCGCCCGCGCCGACGATGTTGTGAATTTCGTCGATAAACAAAATCACATTGCCGTTTTTTTGCACCGCATCGATCGTTTCTTTCAGCCTCTCTTCGAAATCGCCTCGGTATTTCGCTCCGGCAAGCATACCGGGCAAATCGAGGGCAAATACCGTTTTTCCCAACAATAAGTCCGGAACTTCCCCTTTTACGATCGCCTGCGCCAGCCCTTCAACGACAGCGCTTTTTCCCACGCCCGGTTCACCGATCAGAACAGGATTGTTTTTCGTCCTGCGCGAAAGGACCTGAATGATCTTATCGATCTCTTTTTTTCTCCCGATCACCGGGTCGATTTTGCCCTCTCGAGCTTTTTGCGTCAAATCGGCTCCGTACATCAAATTCAAGCCGCCGCCTGACTTACCTTGTGCGGCCGAGTCATGCTGCTGTTTTTGAAACTGCTGACGGAACATGAGATTTTCGTACATGCTCTCATATTCCGGATCCGGTTCCGGCTCCCCCATTTCGCTGTCGAGAGCGGATAACAGTTCATCGATATCGATACCCAACATTTTCAAAAGGCGCACGGCAACAGACTCTTCATCGACAAGAATGGCCAGCAACATATATTCGCTTCCGACGCTTGCGCTTGTACCGTCGTGATCGATCGCGAACTCGCAGGCTTTGTCAAACATGTTCTTGGTACGAGGGGTAAAGCCGCTGATTTTTACCCTCTTATCGAGCGTGCGCACGAATACCGAGCGATATTCCGCTTCCTTTACACCTGCCGCCTGCAAAATTTTGCAGGCGCGGCATTCCGGAACGTTCAAAATTCCAAACAGTATATGCTCGCTGCCTACATATGCGCTGCCGTAATAATTCGCGGCCTCCAACGAGAGCTTGATCGCTTTTTGCAAATTAATTGAAAATTTATTGAAATCGTACATTGCATTCTCCGTTTTGTTCGTCTAAATCAAACATCCTGTCTGCGCCGAACAGCGCGCATTGCCGAGCGGCATTCCTTTGCACGATACTCGTCGCGCTCTTCCGCCGTAAGCGGTTTATCGATATATAAATTAATATTGGCGGGCCGCACTGCAGCGATCAGATCGTCCAGGGAAGAAAAATTCTTTGCATTTAAAAAGCCCAAGGCGATCCCGAGTTTTACATCGGAAACCAACTGTAAAAACTCCTGATACGAAACTCTTTCGCAGTTCGAAAGGACGCCATATGCGCGGCAGCACCTGTCTTTCGCGCCCGTAAAATCGGACGCGAGCAAAGCCTTGCGTGCCTGAGCTTCGAAATTTACGATCTCAAGCACGGTACGCTGAACTTCTGACAGGATATAATCTTCGCTGACGCCCAATGTTACTTCATTGCTGATTTGATACATATACCCTTCCGCGGCGCTGCCTTCCCCGTATACGCCCCGAACGGTATGACCTAACCGGGAGATTTCACGTATCAGCCGATTCATCTTTTTCATACGCGTCAAGCCGGGCAAAAAGAGCATGACCGAGGCCCTCAATCCTGTACCCAGATTCGTCGGACAGGCCGTTAAATACCCCAGCTGCTTATCGAATGCAAAGCGCAAAGTTTTGGAAAGAGCATCGTCTATCGCCGAAATTTTACGATACGCCAAAGGAAGATTCAAGCCGCGAACGATATATTGTTCCCGCAAATGATCTTCTTCATTGATCATGACCGAAAATTTCCCGTTCGGCCCCTCCGGCTCATCTTCCTCGTCCAGCAAGGCCGCCCCGTAACGGCGATTTGAGACGAGTTCCGCACTGATCAAATGATCGTCGCAAATCGATTGCGCTACATTTTCGGAAATTTCTCCCATATCGTATAATCTGAACTCTCTCAAACGGCTGGCCGCCGAAAATACGGAACGGATAATTTCCTTAGCTTGTCTTTTTCCCTGCAATTTGCCCGGAAAAGGATAATCGGCAAGATTTCTGGCGAGACGCACACGCGTTGAAATGACCGTACTTTCGATATTATTGATCATCCTCTCCTCCGAAATCGTAGCCGTAAATCGTCCGGCTGATATCGCGCAAATCACGATTGATCCGCTCCGCGTCTTTCAGTCTCTTCTCGCGCAGCGCCTGTTCCAACTCTTCCCGCAGACGCTCTTGCTCGGCAAGCAGTTCGAAATTACTGCTCGCACCCAAAGGATGTTTTCCTTCATGCTCTGTTTTGCCGTGTATCCGGCGGATCGCCGGAAGCAATTCCTCGCGAAACGTTTCGTAACAAGCGGCGCAACCGAGCAGTCCGGTATGCGAATAATCTGCAAGCGTCGTGCCGCATACAGGGCATTTCCTTTCGTCGTTTTCTTCCGTCTCCAACAGAGAAACGAAAAAACCCGGATCGTTTCCGAAATAGGCAGCCGCTTCCCCCCAATGATCGTAACACGAATCGCACAGGCTCAATTCTTCGCCGTCTGAACGTTTAACTATATGCGACGCTTCTTTTTTTCCACAATTCGAACAGAGCATATACCCTCTAAAGCATCTCTTCTTTTTCGGTTCTATTATACCATGAACGATCGGTATTGTAAACCGATATTTCAAATTTCGCCGCCCAAATGGCGGCGAAATTTGAAATTCAGGACTGGCCTTCACGAATAGTCGCTTTTATCCATGGATGCGCGCACTTTTTCGATGGCGCGTTTTTCTATACGGGAAATATACGAACGCGAAATATGCAAAAATACCGCGACTTCACGCTGCGGCATCGGCGCCCCGCCTTTCAGGCCGTAACGCAGACATATAACGGTAAATTCCCGATCGTTCAGCGTTGCTTTCAGCAAACGCATAAACTTTTCTTTGACCAATTTTGATTCTACCGTTTTAAATACGCCTTCTTCTTTTTCATACAGTAAATCCATTAACGTCAATTCATTCCCTTCTTTGTCTACCCCGACAGGATCGGACAGATAAACGGTATTCCTGTGTTTTTTGTTGCTGCGCAAAAGCATTAAAATTTCGTTTTCGATACAGCGCGCCGTATAGGTTGCTAGCTGTGTTCCGCGCCCTTCCTGATAAGTATTGATCGCTTTGATCAATCCGATACTGCCGACTGAGATCAGATCATCCGTTTCCGCCGCTCCGCTGTACTTTTTTACAATATGCGCCACAAGCCGCATATTATGGCGTATGAGAGTATCTTTCGCCGCTTTATCCCCCTCGCGCGCCAATTTTAAATAGCGCGCCTCTTCATCGGGAGGTAACGGCTTCGGAAACGACCCCTTTCCGCCGACTGCTGAAGTAAAAAACAAAAGTTTACCGAAAAAAGCAAATAAAAAATCAAAAAACATGGGATACCTTCTTTTATCGAGATATCATTAATGTATGATTTTTTCTGCTTGTACAATTCACTTTCATAAAAACTCTTCAGTCATGAAAATTCAGCGATCGCAAAAAGTGGAAATCACGGACAGTATATCCCTGCACATCAAAATAAAAAGAGATTCTTTTCTCCCCTTTTTTGCATAAAAAATCCCTCTCTTCGTTTTGAATAATGGGGTGATTATTCAAAACAAAGAGAGGGACGAACAGTATCGTTATTTTTAGTTTCCTCTTATTGCATACTCGCAAGACCTTCCAATATGAGTTTATCTGCAACGAGAGCTATAAACTCGCTGTTTGTCGGCTTGTCCGCTCCTATATATACGCGAACTCCGAAAACGGCATTGATTGCGTCGATCCGCTGGCGGTTCCACGCAACTTCTATACTGTGCCGAATCGCCCGCTCTACTTTACTGGCTGTTGTTTCAAATTTTTCTGCAATTTTCGGATAAAGCTGTTTCGTTACGTTGTTGATGATCCCGGGATCTTCTACCGCCATTTTAATTCCTTCGCGCAAGTAAGCGTATCCTTTGATATGCGGCGGAATGCCGATCGATATAAATATATTGCTGATCTTTTCATCCAAAGACGCCAGTTTCTTTTCCCTCATAGGAGCAGCCGGCAATTTATCCGAGGAGGCCAACAACTCTTTCGCTCGTTCTGCTATGACCTCTGCCGAAACAGGACGGATAAAATAGCTTTTCGCCCCTTTTGCCATAACCCGTTCGACGATCTCATCGTCGGATGAGCTTCCCGTTACAATGATCCCGCATGAATTGCGGCTTTCTTTCAAGCGATCCAAAACACCGAAGCCGTCCAATCCGCGCAGGACTAAACTGATTACGATCAAATCCGGTTTTTGTTCGGCTATCATATTCAAACCTTCGTTTCCGTCATCCGTAACCCCGCAAATTTCAAAGCCTTCTTTTCGAAGACATTCTTCTAATGCGCGGGACGTTTCTTGATTCCCTTCTAAAACAGCGATTTTCTTTTGATTCATGGTCATACCTCCCAGAAATTAATTTGTAGAGATATTATAGCGCATCGTTCACCTTTTGTGAAGTATTTTTGTACAAAAATAAAATATTTATTTAAAAAATTTTGTCGAATTTTTTATATTTTTGTACAATTATGGCTTATTTTTTAATATTGGTCCTCTCTTAATTTATAAAAAATTAAAATCTTTCAGGCTTCCGTATTTTTCAGCAAAAAATTTTGTAAATTTTTATAAAATATTTTTTGCTGCGATTCCTTATCATACCCCGCTTTACATGCAAATGATTCCAATTCTCCGATATCTCTGTAATTTGTTAAATTTTCCGGCAAATCCTTCGTGCCGTAGAAATCCGAACCGATGCAAACATGATCGATACCGCAAACTTGAACAAAATGGTCTATGTGCGCAAAAACGTCATGAATCGTCCCCTTAACAGGAGCGAGAAAGGTGCGCACAAACGTAACGCCGATCAGGCCGCCCCTCTGCGCTATTTCTTTTGCCTGCCAATCTTCTATGTTGCGGGGATGTCTGAATATTGCATCTGAACAGGTGTGCGAATTGACTACTTTATCCGTAATGTCCAAGACGCTTTTAAAAGCCGAGCGGCTCAAATGAGCGCAATCAATATATGTACCTCGGCGAATAAGATGCTCGACCGCACAGGCGCCCTCTTTTTTTAATCCGATATCCGTATAACATCCGCCTGCCAACTCATTCTCATAATTCCACGTCAAGGAAGCATAAACCGGGTGCGCGTTGAACAACGTTTCCTCCTCCCGTTCATCCCTGAGATAACCGACATCTTCCAGTCCCAAAAACTGATTTCCTCGGCGTTCCATGATAAATTTGTTGATATACTTCTGAACTTGCCCATAATTTCTTTTCCCACGGAAAAGCGCGCAAACCATATAATCCGCGTTTTTTGATATATCTTTTAAAGTTCCTTTGCCTTCCGTCAAATAATCCATATGAAAATCAGCAAACATATTATTATATATATGCTGAAGCAATTCAAAAAGAAAAAGCAGGATCTAAACAATCCTGCTTAAAAATCAATATCACTTATCGAATACGCTGCGGTTCGGAATATTCGATTCCAAACGTTTCTACCGTTACGCGTTCCATTATCTGCGGCTCCTTCGGCTTATCGCGGAAATCGGTCGGGACTGCGGCAATGGCATCGACAACCTCCATCCCCTCAATTACTTTACCGAAAGCGGCATATTGCCCGTCCAAATGCGACGCGTTTTCATGCATGATGAAAAATTGAGAGCCGGCACTGTTCGGCATCATGGAACGGGCCATGGAAAGCACGCCGCGAAGATGCTTGATATCGTTCGAAGCGAATCCGTTGGCGCGGAATTCTCCTTTTATGGCATATCCCGGGCCTCCGGTACCGTTCCCGGCGGGATCGCCCCCTTGGATCATAAATCCCTCGATCACCCTATGAAAGCCTAACCCGTCATAGAAATTATGCTGTATCAACGAAATAAAATTGTTGACGGTATTGGGCGCTTTATCCGGATACAGCTCCGCTTTTATTACGCCGCCGCTCTGCATTTTAAATGTTACGATCGGATTCATGGTTATCTCTCCTTGTTTAAATCCTCAAATTTCTGAACAAGAACATTCGCTTCCCGAAACAGCTGCATGGAAAATTCATCGGGATATCCTTCTTTATATACAACGCGCGCAATACCCGCGTTTATAATCATTTTGGCACAGATGACGCATGGCTGATGCGTACAATACAGCGTAGCGCCCTCGATCTTGATCCCCAAACGCGCCGCCTGAATAATCGCATTTTGCTCGGCATGCACCGCGTAACAAAGTTCCTGACGCGTGCCGCTTTCCACGTTTAATTTGCGCCGAAGACATTCGCCGCGATCCACGCAACTTTGAATACCCGCAGGAGCGCCGTTATAACCGGTCGTGAGCACTCTCTTTCCTAATACGATTACAGCCCCCACATGCCGATTTTGCTGAAAACAGCTCGACCATCCGGCGACTGTTTCCGTCAACTCCATAAATCGCTGATCCCATTTATCCATACATGTTCCTCGCGTCTGCTTTTTTATAATTTTACCATACAGCCATTAAAATAGCAAGCATGAAAAGCGTTTTCTTTTCCGACAATACGAAATTAGCACTCTTTCAGAAAAGTGCTAATTTTTTCTTTTTTCCTTGATAAAACGTTTGACATTTAAAACCAAATGTATATAATATATAGTAAATTAGCACTCAGGCAAATAAAGTGCTAAATCGGTTGAAAATAATTTGGAGGCAAAACATATGAACATCAAACCTTTATTCGATAAAGTCGTTGTCGAAAGCGTCGAAAAAGAAGAAAAAACGAAAAGCGGGTTTATTCTTCCTTCTTCCGCCCAAGAAAAGCCGCAGACCGCGCGCGTCGTCGCCGTCGGCCCCGGCGGAAACGTAGACGGTAAGGAAGTGAAAATGGTCGTTAAAGTCGGCGATACGATCCTCTATTCCAAATATTCGGGAAGCGATTTCAAAGTCGACGGCAAAGAATTTACGATCATTAAGCAAAGCGACATTCTGGCAATTGTTGAATAAAGTCAAACATAGCAAATTTTAGGAGGACATAAAATTATGGCTAAACAGATTAAATACGGCGATGACGCAAGAAAAGCTTTGGAAAAAGGCGTCAATACACTTGCCGATACGGTAAAAATCACTCTCGGCCCGAAAGGACGTAACGTTGTACTCGATAAAAAATTCGGCGCTCCTCTGATTACCAACGACGGGGTTACCATTGCAAAAGAGATCGAACTGGAAGATCCGTTTGAAAATATGGGCGCTCAGCTCGTTAAGGAAGTTTCCACAAAAACCAACGACGTTGCCGGAGACGGAACGACGACTGCTGTAGTACTCGCACAGGCAATTATCCGCGAAGGGCTCAAAAACCTCGCGGCGGGAGCAAATCCCATTATTTTGAGAAAAGGCATCGATAAAGCCGTTGACACTGCGGTTGCTGAAATCAAGAAAATTTCGAAAACCATTGACAGCAAGCTCGCCATCGCGCAGGTAGCTTCTATTTCCGCCGGAGATGAAACGGTTGGTCAGCTGATTTCCGACGCCATGGAAAAGGTCGGAAAAGACGGGGTCATCACCGTAGAAGAAGGCAAATCCATGAGCACCGAACTTACTACGGTGGAAGGCATGCAATTCGACAGAGGGTATGCTTCCGCCTACATGGTTACCAATACCGATAAAATGGAAGCCGTGCTCGACTCCCCTTATATCCTTATCACCGATAAAAAGATTTCCAATTTGCAGGAGATCCTTCCCATCATCGAACCGTTGGCTCAGCAGGGAGCCAGACTTCTGATCATTGCCGAGGACGTGGAAGGCGATGCACTTGCGGCTCTTATCGTCAATAAGCTGAAAGGCGTTTTCAACTGCGTAGCCGTAAAAGCGCCCGGATTCGGCGACAGGCGGAAGGCAATGCTCGAAGATATCGCTATCCTTACGGGCGGTACGGTCATTTCTTCCGACCTCGGATATGAATTTAAAGATGTTACGATGGATATGCTCGGCCGGGCCGCACAGGTTAAAGTCGATAAAGACAATACGACCATCGTAAGCGGCGCAGGCGATTCGGAAAACATCAAGGCCCGCGTAAACGCAATTAAAGCACAGATCGCGGAAACTACTTCCGATTACGACAGAGAGAAGCTGCAGGAACGTTTGGCAAAACTTGCCGGCGGTGTTGCGGTCATCAATGTCGGTGCGGCTACCGAAGTTGAAATGAAAGAAAAGAAGCTTCGCATCGAGGATGCGCTCGCCGCGACCCGTGCAGCCGTAGAAGAAGGGATCGTGCCCGGAGGCGGCGTCGCACTTCTTTCTACGATTCCGGCACTCAAAAAACTGATCGAGTCTTTGGAGGGCGATGAAAAAACCGGTGCGGCGATTATTTTGAAAGCCGTCGAAGAACCGATTCGCCAGATCGCCAAGAACGCCGGATTGGACGGCTCGGTAATTGTTGAAAAAATCACTACCAGCAAAAAAGCCAACTATGGTTTTGACGCCCTTAAAAACCGTTACACCGACATGGTGGAAAGCGGTATTATCGACCCTACCAAAGTAGCGAGAAGCGTTTTGCAGAACGCGGCATCTGTAGCTGCCACTTTGCTCACCACGGAAAGCGTCGTAACGGATATCCCCGCCCCGGAACCTGCGGCCCCTGCAGGCGGCGGCATGGGCGGCGGAATGTATTGATTCAAAAAAATGCAGAATAAATAAAAACAGAGCGACTTCGTTCAGAAGTCGCTCTGTTTTTTCTCGCTTCAAAAAACGGACAACAAACCGTACATTATTAAAGTGTCTTACTCTTTTTGGATACATAAAAATATTTTTTCGATAGCGCATTATTGCTTCTTGCAAATTCAGCCATGGCTTCCAAGCAACTTTTTTAATATGCGAGTGAGCGCGTATTTGCAGTGCTCATACGTAAGTCCGCCCTGAAAATATGCAATATATGGTTCTTTGATCGGAGCATCCGCAGACAATTCGATCGAGGCGCCCTGAACAAAACAACCTGCCGCCATGATTACCTGATCTTCGTATCCGGGCATATCCCACGCCTCTAATTGCACAAAACTATCGATCGGAGAGGCTTCCTGCACCGCCTGGATAAAACCGACCAATTCTTCTCTTGAACGAAAGCGGATCGCCCGCGTAATATCGTATGGCAAAGACGAAACCGACGGAGAAGTTTCATACCCCAATTTTTTCAAACATTCGCCAATCAACAAACTGCCCTTCACCGCCTGCGAAACGACGTGAGGAGCCATAAAAACTCCCTGATAAAAATATTGGTAACCGTACGCATAGGAACCAACTTCCGCCCCGATCGACGGAGCCGTAAGCCGTCCTGCTATTTTCTCAACATATTCTCTTTTTCCGACAATGTATCCTCCGGTCGGCGCAATTCCCCCGCCGGGATTTTTAATCAACGAACCAACGGCAATATCCGCACCGTTCTGCGTAGGCTCGGATTCTTCTACAAATTCTCCATAGCAATTATCAACAAAAATGCATCCGCAAAATCCGCATTCACGCACAAACGCACAAATATCTGCGATCTTCGCCTCGCTCAAAGCATCCCGCCATTCGTACCCCCTCGATCGTTGGATAAAAACCACCTTAACGGAAGCATCGCAAAGTTTATGCCGTATCGCAACACGATCAAATTCACCTGCAGGCGTAAGATCGCATTTATCGAAACGAATACCATAATCGGCAAGAGACCCGATATCTTTTCCGCCGATCACGGATTGCAACGTATCATATGGATTTCCCGAAATCGATAAAAGGGTATCTCCGAACTTCAATAGACCGAAAAGACCTATCGTGAGAGCATGCGTACCCGAAACGATATTCGGCGTTACTAATCCGGCTTCAGCCCCGAAAATATCTGCAAACACCGCGCCCAAAGTATCGCGCCCTTCATCACCGTATCCATACCCGCTTGAAGGCATAAAATGCCGAAGGGCGATTTTATTTTTTTGGAACGCCTCCAACACTTTGGCTTGATTTTTATAAGCGATCTCATCGCACTGCCGAAAGACATTCCTTAACGCCGATTCGCTTTCCTGAATCATTTGCTCGATTGTTTGCATAAAAGATCTTCAACCTCATTCAAATTATTTTCCTTCCGCGGATCAAGCCATATAAGGCCCGGCAGCTTTTTGAAAAATGTTATCTGCCGCTTAGCATAATTGCGCGAATTTTTCTGAATTACTTCACGCATAGTACTGTAAGAAATTTTATTTTCCAGATATTGTACGACTTCTTTGTAGCCAATACCGCACATACTCTGACAGTCTTTTCCGACTCCGGAAGCAAGCAGCGCAGAAACTTCATCGACCAATCCCTCCGCGAGCATTTGATCGACACGCTGATCGATACGCGAATAAAGTTCTTCCCTGGGATAATTGAACGCGACCGCAACATAGGAAAAACGCGGCGTAAAGCCGTCTTGCTGCAGGGACTTTTTGCGGCCCGTCAATTCGTATATTTCAAGAGCCCGAATCACGCGCTTTACATCATTCGGATGCAATACCGCAGCGCTTTCCGGATCGATCTCAGTCAACTTTTCGTGCAAGAAAATATTTCCCTTTTCTTCCGCAATCTTTTCGTATCGGGCGCGAATATTTGAATCCGACCCGATATTTCCGAGACTGCGGCGGAATAAAAGGGACTGGATATAAAAGCCGGTTCCCCCGCAGATAACCGGGACGCGGCCCTTTTTCAAGATCCTTTCGCATATCGGCACGGAAAGCTCTGCATAGTCGCTTGCAGAAAAATTTTCGTCGGGTGAAAGAATGTCGATCATATGGTGCGTAATTCCGCACCTTTCTCTTTCGGACGGCTTCGCCGTGCCGATCGTCAATCCTTTATAAATGAGCATACAGTCCGCCGATATCACTTCGCTTTGCAAGCACTTAGCCATTTGAACGGCAAACGCCGTTTTTCCGGAAGCCGTCGGCCCGCAAACGACCAACACCGTATCCTTCATTATACAATCCTTTTAAACATTTTTTCGATTTCTGTCTTTGATAATTTTACGGCGATCGGCCTGCCGTGAGGACATTTCAGTCCCATATCGCCGTGAAGCAATTCAAACAGCTTCTGTTTTTCTGGATCCGTTAAGACCATGCCGCCCTTCACCGCATGTTTGCAAGCGGCCATCGCGAGTTTATCCCGCAGTAAATCCGACAATTTTATCCCGCGCAACGCCCCGACATCTTTTAAAATTTCATCAAAAAATCCTGAAAGGTCGATATCCTGCAAATCGAGAGGCACCGCCGATACTTTAAAACTGCCCGCACCGAATTGTTCCATGTCGAATCCTATCTCTTCAATTTTATCAAGATTCTCCGCTAAAAAAGAGAATTCTTCATGGTTTAAATTCAATATAAAAGGAACCAACATCGGCTGCTTTACTATTTTTCTCCCGTTCATGTCCGCTTTCAGGCGGTCGAATATCAAGCGCTCATGCGCCGCGTGCTGGTCGATCAGGTACGCGTTGTCGCCCTCTTCATAAATCAGATAGGTGTTGAATAAATTCCCCTTATATACTGCGTTTTCAAAAATAATTTTTTGCTGCTTCGCTTTCCGTTCCATTGCCTCCAGATAGCGTTTGTTTTCAGAAAATATGTCTTCCTGAAAAGAGGGACTCGCCCCTTCCTCCGTTTGGTGCGTTCGGAATGCTTCAGCGGAATCTTCTGAAATATCTGTATTTTTTTTGCTATCATGAAACTCCAATCGAAATCTGCTCCTATCTTTTGACGGAACAGCATATAAACCGACGGAAGAGCCAAGTTCTTTTTGTACAGTCTTTTCCGCAACAGCAGAAACATTCGGTACTCCTGCCTCTTCCCGCAAATTTTCTGTATTCGCCTGCGACTTTTCCGATGAAGTTTCCGCTTCATGCAGCGAAACGGGATCTTTTTGAACGACAAATTCCAAAGCCGCCGCATTCCCGTCCAGCAAGGAAGACACGACAGAGTAAACACATCCGTATATGACCTGATTATTTTCAAATCGGACATCCGATTTATTCGGATGCACATTGACGTCCACAACTTCCGGCGGAACGTCGATAAACAAAACGTAGAACGGATATTGCCTCTTCATCAAATAGCTTGCATAGGCGTTTGACATCGCGGAAGCAATGGTATTATTGTTCACATAACGGCCGTTGACAAACGTACTTTGATAGGTGCGGTTCGCCTTCGTATAGGACGGTTTCCCTATATAGCCGTAAATATGCACACCATGCTTTGAAGCATCGATATTATAACACTCGGAAATTACCGCGCTGCCGTATACCGCGGCGACCGCTTCTTCCAACCCGCCGCCAAAAGACTGCAAAGCCAATTTCCCCTCAATATAATATTTGAACGCTACGCTCGGATTGCCCAAAACAAAACGGCTGATCAAGTTGGAAACGTCGCCCTCCTCCCCTTTATCCGTCTTTAAAAATTTAGCGCGGACCGGCGTGTTGAAAAAAAGATTTTCGGCAGTAATTTCCGTTCCGGCAGCTATAGCGCAGGGACTAAGCTCCCCGATTTTGCCCCCGGAACATACGATCTCATATCCGTTATCGCATCCAGCAGCTTTTGAGCACAGCCGAACGTTCGAAACCGCCGCGATACTCGCCAAAGCTTCTCCCCGAAAGCCCAATGTCCGAATCAAATCGAGGTCTTCCACGCATGCTATTTTGCTCGTCGCATGCGGCAAAAACGCCGATTTCATCTCACTCCTTTCGATACCGCAGCCGTCGTCCGATACGCAAATCAGATCTTTTCCGCCGCGCTCGATAGAAACTGAAATATTTTTTGCTCCCGCATCGAGGCTGTTTTCGACAAATTCTTTTACAACGGAGTATGGCCGATCCACCACTTCCCCCGCAGCGATGCGATTATATATACTGCTGTCTAAGATATGTATCTTTGCCATTTATTTCTCCGTTTTTGCTTTTTCGACCAAGTCTGAAAGAATGCCGAATGCCTGCATAGGCGTTATATTGTCTAAATTCAGCTCAGACAATGTATCCTCTATTTCGCTTTTCTCTTTCGCAGCCGCTTCGTTTTGTTTGGAAACACCGCGCGCTATATCATTTTTTTCCAACTTTTTTAATATTTCCTTTGCGCGCGCCGTAACGTCGTTGGGGATCCCGGCAAGCCGGGCCACTTCGATGCCGAAACTTTTATTCGCACCTCCGCGCATGATCTTACGCAAAAATACGACGCCGCTGCTCGTTTCCTTCACCGTAACCTTATAATTCTTGATCCCGTCGATTTTGCCCTCCAACTCTGTCAACTCGTGGTAATGCGTCGCAAACAGAGTTTTAGCACGAATCTTTTCTGTCAGAAATTCCAAAACGGCCCAAGCAATGCTTAACCCGTCAAATGTGCTCGTGCCTCTGCCCACTTCGTCCAAAATCAATAACGAATTCTTTGTCGCATTCTGAATGATGGACGCGACTTCCGTCATCTCGACCATGAAAGTGCTTTGATCCAAAATCAGATTGTCGCTTGCTCCGACCCTGGTAAAGATCCTGTCGATTATGGGAATACTTGCAGAACGGGCCGGTACGAAACACCCGATATGCGCCATCAGCACGATCAGCGCCGTTTGCCGCATATAAGTGCTTTTTCCCGCCATATTCGGCCCGGTAATGACCATCGTACGCATCGACTCGTCAAAGGTTGTATCGTTCGGGACAAAGCGCTCTTTCGCCAGCGCTTCCACCACCGGATGTCTGCCGTCGACAATGTTCAAATCGCCCCCTTCCTCCACGATCTGCGGCCTGCAATAATTGCGTTCTTTGGCAACACTCGCAAAAGAAACGAGACAATCCAACAGCGCAACGGCAGAGGCAAGTTTTTTTAGGGCGCCTATATTTTCTGAAAGAGTCCTTTTTATCGCCTCGAAAAGCTCCACTTCCAAGCTCAGACTTTTTTCCGTACTCGAAAGGATCCGCTCCTCCAAGTCTTTTAATTCATCCGTCGTATAGCGCTCGGCATTTGCAAGCGTCTGTCTCCTTTGATAAGAATACGGAACTTTATCTTTAAAAGAATTCGTTACTTCGATCGAATAGCCGAACACCCTGTTGTATTTTATCCGAAGGTTTTTAATGCCAGTTTTTTCTCTCTCGGAGGCTTCCAGCTCGCCGATCATGCGCGCGCCGTTATCGCGCATGTTCCGCATTTCATCCAACTCGCGGTTATATCCTTTGCGAATATATCCCCCTTCCTTGATATTGACAGGAGGATTTTCAATGAACGCGCGTTTCAATAGATCCGTAAGCGCTGTAAAATCGCCGAAGTCAGATTCCAAAGCGCGTATAGCCGGCGAGGTAAAACCCGAAAGCTGAAATTTCAAATTCGGAATCAGAGCAAGCGAATTGCCCAAGCTCTCACAGTCGCGCGGCGAAAGATTGTTGTTGGATATTTTTCCGGCTATACGCTCGATATCGCGTATCCCCTTCAAAGTATCGGAAATACCGATACGGATGACCGTCGCCTTATACAGCTCTTCGACCGCATTGAGGCGGTATTCCACATCCTCTTTCTTGCGAAGCGGATTTAAAATCAGCTGCGTGATCAGCCTTGCTCCCATGGCCGTTTGCGTACAGTCTAAAAGCCAAAGCAACGAGCCGCGTTTTTTCCCTTCCCCCAAGGTTTTGACCAACTCTAAATTGCGGATCGCAGCCCCGTCGAGCATCATCGTCGTTTCGCTTCTTACGAAATAAACGGAATCGATATTTTTAAGAGCATGCTTCTGCGTTTCGCGCAGATATTCTATCAATGCGCCGCATGCGGAAACCGCTTCGGGCTCATCGGATAAGCCAAACGGTTCCAACGTCTTGCAGCCCAGCTGTTCAAGCAAAACTTTTTCCGCTCGGCGCAAAGCGAATGCCCACGGCACATAACAAGAAAAAGGAGGCAATAACCGCGTTGCGGGATTTTCTTTCACGGCAAGCAAAAAAGAATCGTTGCAAATAATTTCCGCGGGCGCTAATTTACAAAGATATTCCAGACACTCAGCGACTGCGTGTTCACCTTTAAAGGCGCCGGCCTTGAATTCTCCCGTTGTGATATCCGTCCAGGCAACGGCACAATTGCCTTCCTCTTTATAGACGCAAACGATAAAATTATTCTGCTTTTCGTCCAATAAACTCTCTTCGATCAATGTTCCCGCAGAAACTACGCGAATAACGTCTCGCTCCACCATTCCTTTCCCGGGCGTAGGCTCGGTCAATTGCTCGCAGATCGCTACCTTTTTCCCCAGCGCGACAAGTTTCGCTATATAAGTATCTGCCGCATGATACGGAATCCCGCACATCGGGGCGCGCTCCGCAAGCCCGCAATCGCGCCCCGTCAATGTCAAATCGAGCAACTGCGAAACTTCCTGCGCGTCTTCAAAAAACATTTCGTAAAAGTCGCCCAATCTATAAAAAACAACGCAATCTTTATATTTTTCTTTGATTTCAAGATAATGCCGCATCATCGGCGAAAGACCGCTCATTCGTAAATACCGATCCTTAAATTTATTCCGTAATCAATTCACCCGCCAGCGAAACACCCGAAGTTTCCGAGACGCGCAGCTTTACAAATTCACCGATATGATTCGCATCACTGGTAAAGTATCCCATCCTGCCATACTCGTCTCGCCCCAAATATTGGCGCTTTTTCTGATCATAGTCTTCACATAAAATTTCGATCGTCTGTCCGTGATAGGAAACAGATTTTTTTCGCGTCTGCTCATTGACAAGTTCAACCAAACGCATTATGCGTTCTTTCTTGACTTCCTCCGGGATCTGTCCGTCCATAGCGGCCGCCTGCGTTCCGCTCCGTCTCGAATACACAAAAGTAAACGCAGTCGAAAACCCGACATCGCGCACTAAGTTGAGCGTATCCTGAAAATCCGCCTCTGTTTCCGTAGGAAACCCGACCATGATATCCGTCGTAAGCTGACAGTCCGGAACGTGCCTGCGCAAAAGTTCAACTTTTTTCAGGTACTCGGCCGCCGTATACTTTCTGTTCATTAATCGCAGGATCCGATCCGATCCGGCCTGCACCGGCAAATGAACGAGATGACATACCTGCGCATTTTCCGCAATCGCACGCACTAAATCTTCGCCGAAATCTTTCGGGTTGCTGGTCATAAAACGCAGGCGAAATTTATCGCCTCGCTCGCATATCCTTGCAAGAAGCTTGGGAAAAGAAAAGCCGTCTTGCCGATCGTTGCCGTATGAGTTGACGTTTTGACCGAGCAGAGTGATTTCCTTATATCCGCCATCCAATAAACCGTTGACTTCCCGGACAATCGATTCCGGGTCGCGGCTACGCTCTCGCCCGCGGACGTACGGAACGATGCAATAAGAACAGAAATTGTTGCACCCGTACATAATATTGACCCAAGCGTTCGGATAGCTTGTACGGAATGAGATATCTTGCTCACATATCTCGCCTTCTTTATCCAAAATTTCAATGACAGACTTTTTATTTTTGCTTTTTCTCTCAAGCAAATCGCCAAAAGCATCAAGATTATGCGTGCCAAATACGATATCTATAAACGGAAATTTCTTTTTCAATTTTTCCGCCGCGCCGCTCTGCTGCGTCATGCATCCGCCGACCGCAATCAGCAACTCCGGACGGGCACGCTTTATCTTCTTCAACGCTCCGATATTGCCATAGGCATGATTTTCCGCATTCTCCCGAATGCAACAAGTGTTAAATACAATAATATCGGCTTTCTCTTCGCAATCGGCTTCAATATATCCGCGCGCGCGTAAAATTCCGGCTATTTTTTCCGATTCGTGAACATTCATCTGGCAGCCATACGTTACGATCCAGTATCTCTTTTCCATTCGCGGTCCTTAACAATTTTTCGTTATAATCCATTATAACTTTTTTGACAAAAATTTTCAAGTCTTTGATCTTTCCCGATCGCCAAATAATTTCGTAAAAATTTCGAATACTATAGAAAAGGGCTGTTACTATGCGAATTTTTACAAAAATTGTTGCAATACTTTTTATTTTTTTATTAATCGTTTTAGCCGCCTCGGCAACTTTTTACTTCGTCGCCACGGCCGGAGCGACCTTAGACCCGACGAAACTTGAACAGGCGGAAAGCAACATTGCCGTATACGACAATTTTGATCAAAAATTTTCTGAAGTCTCACCGGAAAACGCAAAAAAAAGTGCGCGGATCGCCGACATTCCCGCTTCGGTAAAAAATGCATTTATCGCCGCCGAAGATAAAAATTTTTACAGCCATCACGGCCTTGATTATAAGGGCATGCTTCGCGCCGCCGTAAAAAATTTAAAGGCGCACTCTTTCAAACAGGGCGCCTCAACGATCAGCCAACAGCTGATCAAAAATACACAGCTGACAAGCGAAAAGACCATCGTCCGCAAATTGAAAGAGATTAAGCTGACAAAGAAACTGGAAAAAAAATATACGAAAGATGAAATCCTGGAAATGTACCTGAACACCATCTATTTTGGCCATGCCTGTTACGGCATTGCCGGCGCTTCCGAGTTTTATTTCGGGAAAGAGGTATCCTCGCTGACCGCCGCGGAAGGAGCAATGCTGGCGGGCGTCATTCGCTCTCCCAATAACTACTCTCCTTTCATAAATGCTGAAAAATGCAAAAACGCACGAAACGCTGTTTTAAGGCGAATGTTATCGCTTGGATTTTTGAATGAAGCGGAGTATGATGCCGCAAAAGAAGACCCTCTCCCCGATAAAAAAGGCAACCTGATTTCGGCTGAAAATTATCTCTCGGCAGTCTACGAAGAAATGGAAAATCTGCCATTCTATTCCCCTTACAAGCTGCGCGACGGCTGTAAAATTTATACCTATATGGAACCGTCGCTGCAAAACTATATTGAAAATCTTACCACGGATGCGGATCGTTCCGGAAAAAGCATTGTTATATGCAACAACCAGACGCACGGGATAAGCGCCCTGTATACTACCGAGGGCAATATCCGCCGACAGCCGGGTTCACTGCTGAAACCCCTCGCCGTTTACGGACCGGCGATCGAAGAAAATCTTATTTCGCCGTGCACACCGATTTTAGACGAAAAAACAAATTTCGGAGGATATTCGCCTTCAAATTACAAAGAAATCTACAGCGGCTATGTCTCCGCAAGAACAGCCCTTGCCCAAAGCCTAAATGTTCCGGCCGTAAAAATATTGAACGAACTCGGCATCGAAAAAAGCGAACATTATTTAAACAGAGCGGGACTGAAGTTAAATGAAAGCGATAAAAATTTGTCTTTAGCTTTAGGAGGGACGACCGACGGCTATACTTTGCGCGAGATGGCGGCGGCTTACAGCGTTTTTGCAAACGACGGTTATTACTTTTATCCAAAACTGATCCGAAAGATCGAAAGCATCGACGGCGATGTGCTGTACGAACGAAATGCCGATAAAATTAAAGTTTTTTCACCCGACTCAACCTATTTGATAAACGATATGCTGCGCTCCGCGGCAAAAGAAGGCACGGCAAAAAAACTTGCTTCCTTACCCTTTCCTGTTTGTGCGAAAACAGGAACCTGCGGCACCGAACAAGGAAACACGGATGCATGGACCGTATCGTACACCGCCGATCACGTCGTTGGCGTATGGATGGGAAATGCGGACAATTCCCTGACAGATATAACCGGCGGCGGGCTGCCATGCCATTATGCCCTTCTGATCAACCGCTATCTATACAAAGACAGACAGCCGGATAATTTTGCGCCATGCGACTCAATAACCGAATGCCGCCTGGACAAGCTGTCTTATGAAAGAGACCACCAGATATTGCTTGCGCCTCCGACACAGCCCGATATATATACGATGAATGAAATTTTCCGCTCGACAAACGTTCCGCAAACCGTAAGTCAGAAATTTTCTTTCCCGACCGATACTGCGCAATTTGAATACAAAAACAACCGTATTTATATAACTCTATGCCAGACAGAGTACTACAATTATATTATAAAACGGGAAAGAAACGGAGAAATATCAACAATATATGAAGGCCCTGTTGAAACAACATTTACCGACGACGACATCGCAAAAAATGTAAAATACGCTTATACTGTCATCCCTTACGTAATAGATAATTCAGGCAACAAAATTTTGGGAAAAGAAATTGTACTACCCATTGTATACACTAAAAATAATAAGAATGATATACCCGATAATTGGTGGAGTAAATGAAAAAGGAAGTCTATACGACTTCCTTTTAATATTGTGCCGAGAAGAGCTTCTTTTCTAAGGAATCCAGCGCTTCTTGCACCAATTTTTCGACGTTTAATTTATTTTCCGCCTGGATGACCTGCTCTAATTTCGGCTTAATCAAAGGATGCTTCGGTAAAAAGACGGTACAGCAATCTTCGTAAGGCTCTATCGATGTTTCATACGAACCGATATTTCTTGCCCGCTCTATAATCTCTGTTTTATCAAAGCCGACAAGGGGGCGCAATACAGGCATCTTTTTGACCACTGCATTGGACGACGTCATCCCTTCAATCGTCTGGCTTGCCACCTGACCCAAACTTTCACCCGTAATCAAACACTGCAACGCGGATGATTCCGCTATCCTCTCTGCAATGCGCATCATAAAGCGCCGCAAAAGAGTTATCATCATTTCTTCCGGACAATGTTTATGGATTTCTTCTTGGATATGCGTTACGCTTACGATATTCAAATTTAATCCGCACGTATATTGTGCCAATATCTGCGCCAATTTTTCAACCTTTTCACGCGCCTGCATATTCGTATACGGATAACTGTGAAAGTGAAGCGCTTCTAAACTCATCCCACGCTTTGCGATCATGTATCCCGCCACAGGACTGTCGATCCCGCCCGACAGCAACAATAAGCCTTTGCCGGAAGTTCCAACCGGCATGCCGCCGACTCCTTTTACGGATTCCGAAAACACGAGCGCTGTTCCGTTTTCTCGAATATCAATATAAATCGTACTCTGCGGGGAGTGTACATCTACGAAAAGAGAAGGATTCTCCGACAGCAAACGCCCCCCTATCTCGGCATTCATCTGCATGGAATTCAACGGGAAATGTTTATCCGCGCGATTCGTTTGGATTTTGAACGAGCCCCCCGCAGGCGCAATGCTCCGCACCGTCTGATATATTGCCTCTTTATCCGCTTGAACTTTATGAGCAATACTCAGCGAATGCGTTCCAAAAACTTTTTTCAGCCGTTCAACGATCTCTTCCGCATCCGAAACCGAAAAATTTTCTACAACATATCTCCCTCCGGGGCTATGGATCTCATGCGGAATACCCGAAAGCGCCTTTTCGAGATTATTGACGAAAATTTTTTCAAAATATCCCCTGTTTTTCCCTTTCAGATGAATTTCACAATAACGTACAATTATAACGATATCTTTATCCGACATGCTATTACCTCATTTTTGCCGCTAAGTTTTGGGCTGACCGATTGATAATGCGCACAGCCTCAATCACCTCTTCCCTGGTATTTTTCGGCGAAAAAGAGATGCGCAATACTCCTTCCGCTTTTTTTTCATTAAGGCCGCAAGCCAAAATCGTTCGGCTGAATCGATTTTTTGATGAACACGCCGAACCGGTCCCGACAATCACACCCGCATCGTCAAGCATATGCAGCAAAACTTCGCCCCGCAAACCAGTTGCCGCAACGCTCAAAATATAAGGCGACGCTTCTTTTGAAGAAATAATTTCAAACAAATCCGAATCCAGACGATCCCGAACGATAGCGTTGAGTTCTTTAACGAACAAATAGTCCTTCTCGAGCGATGCGAATTTCGCATCCGCGGCATAGCAAAACTGCTGTATCGCAAAGGTATTTTCCGTGCCGCTACGCAATCCGTTTTCCTGCTCTCCCCCGAAAATCAACGGAAAGAGCTTTACTCCTTTTTTTCGCACCAACGCGCCAGCTCCCCGAATTCCGCCGATCTTATGCGCGCTGATACTGTATAAATCTATATTTCGAGGAAGTTTCCCCGGGATTTTTCCGAACGCCTGAACGCCGTCGCTGTGAAATACCGCTCTCGGCGAAATCTTTTTGACCTCGCCCGCCAATTTCTCTATATCGTTAATCGCGCCCGTTTCATTGTTGACATGTATCACGGATACGAAACCGGTATTTGCATCTGCCAAATGAAGCAACGAATCGATATTGACGCTTCCGTCCGCATTCAGCGGAGCCGTGCGAACCTCAACACCTCTGCGCTCCAACTCTTTTGCCGTATTATAAACCGCGGCATGCTCTCCTGCCGTAATTATAATGTTGCCTCGGACAGTTGCGTAAGAAAACAAGGCTTGATTATCAGCCTCGCTGCCGGATGCCGTAAAAATAAGTTCATACAAAGAGCTTGCGGCAATATGCGACAAAATACTCTTTCTCGCCTCTTCGAGCCTTTTATGCGCTTCAAACCCCTCCTTATAAAGAGCGGAGGGGTTAAAAAAGCCTTTTTCAAGCAGATCGGCTGCCTGCCGCACGGCATCCCGATCGGGCGGCGTCGTCGCCGCGTTGTCTAAATAAATCATTGTCTGCTAAATTCCGATTCCAAAATATTGCGCCGCAAATAGCGAACGATCGTATAAATCATCTGTATACGGCACTCGACGATCAAAATTCTTTTTCCTACGTTTGTAACCGCCTGGATGTAAAAAAATTCTTTCCCCTCCGACGCTTCCCTGTTCGGCGTAAGAATATCTTCCTTACAATCCGGAGATGCCTTTAATTTCTTATAAGATTCCGATCCGTATCGCCCTATTTTTATCAGCTTTTCATCGCCCAGCTTATACAGAAGTTTTCTTTTCCTTGCATGAATAACTTTCGAGATGCGCAATTCACCCGACACAAAAGTATAATCGTAGCTGACATAAAACGAATGGCGCCGCCGAAAAGCAAAAATCGCTCCTATAAGCATCAGCACTAAGAGCACCAGCCATATCACGAGAGGTATTACAACCGATCTGGTCAGTCCGTCTTCACCTACCGGCAAAAAAAGCACATTGAACAAAGAAAAAAGGCAAAAGACAACGCAAATAACGGCTACGACAGTAAAAATTGTATACGCGCGCTTTGCCGGTTTTTCGTTATTCATGTTTACACTTTCTTCGTAAAATATCTCCTGCATTTTAGAACATCCGAAATTAAAATTCCACTACGCCCCAGAATACCTGACGCGCGTTGCCCGTTAACGTAACCGTGCCGTCGGACGAATACCGTACGATCAGATCTCCTCCACGCACCTTTACCGTAATATCTTCATCTTTGCGGCAATAACCGTTTAAAACAGCCGCCACGACCGACGCCGCCGCACCGGTTCCGCAAGCAAGCGTTTCGCCGTTTCCTCGTTCCCATACGCGCATTTTTAACGTCTTATCATTGACGACGCGCACAAATTCGGTATTGATCCTCTGCGGGAAGTACGGCGCATATTCAAATGCCGGCCCTATATTCGCGACATCGACCGCATCGACTTTATCGCAAAATACGACGCAATGCGGGTTGCCGACATTGACAAGCGTAACCGTATAATTTTGGCCGCCGACCACTATCTCACGATTTACGACCTGATCGCCTTCCAAGGTGGATGGAATGTTCTTCCCGTCCAGTACCGCTTTGCCCATATCGACGCTTACGGAACTGACCTTCCCGTTCAAGGTGTAGAGCGTCATCTCCTTGACTCCGCTCAGAGTCTCTATTCTGATCCTCTTGTCTTTTACAAAGCCGTTATCATACAGGTATTTCGCCACGCAACGAATCGAATTGCCCGCCATGGCGCCTTCACTTCCGTCTTTGTTAAAGATGCGCATCTTTGCGTCGGCGATTTCCGATTTTTCGATCAGCGTGATCCCGTCTCCGCCAATGCCGTAATGCCGATCGACAAAATTAATCGCCAAAGATTCGGGACAGGTGATTTTACCGTCCATATTGTCAAAGAAAATATAATCGTTTCCGCAGCTCTGCATCTTGACAAAATTCAATTTTGTCCTTTCCGCCCGCAGATGATTGATATCGACGAGTTCCGTATTGTTTTCATTGAAACGGCTCGCAATGATATCCGCCAAAGCATTTGCCGTATCCAACGAAGTAAGAGTCGTGATCCCAAGCAAAACCGCATGGTGATGCATACGAATGTAATCGTTGATCGAATCCATATCCGTCTTGCCCGTATATACGATATAATCAATTTTGCCTTCATCCATCAACCGGATGATCGCATCGCTCTGCGAAAGCCGATCGACCGTAACGACATCGATACCCAAAGTCCGAATCGTTTCCGCCGTGCCCTTCGTCGCGTAAATATTTAAGCCCAAATCGCTAAACTTTTTGGCAAGTCCGAGAATCTCGAATTTGTCTTGATCGTTGATGGTAAAATAAACGCCGACGCTGCGCTGCTTTGTTGGATGACAAAGTTTAAACCCTGCCGAAACCAGCCCTTTAAACAAAGCTTCCTCAATCGTTTTTCCGATCCCGAGCACTTCACCGGTCGATTTCATTTCGGGCCCGAGCTGAGAATTGACATCGTTCAATTTTTCAAAAGAGAAAACGGGTACTTTCACCGCTACATACGGCGAAGTTTTATACAGCCCCGTACCATACCCGAGCTTTTTCAATTTTGCGCCGACCATAATTTTCGTCGCGAGTTCGACCATCGGCACTCCCGTAACTTTCGATATATACGGAATTGTCCGCGAGGCACGCGGATTGACCTCGATCACATACAATTCATTATGATAAACCAAAAACTGTATGTTGATGAGGCCCTTTGTCTTTAACGAAAGAGCCAACTGCGTGGAGCACTCAATAATTTTATCCAGCATTATATCGCTCAGATTATAAGGAGGATATACGGCGATGGAATCTCCGCTGTGCACGCCGGCACGTTCGATGTGCTGCATGATCCCGGGAATCAAAACATCCGTACCGTCGCTGATCACATCGACTTCCAATTCCTGGCCCATCAAATATTTATCGCACAATACGGGATTCTCGATGTGCTGCGCAAGGATCACATCCATATAGCGGGAAATATCGCTTTCGGTAAACGCGATCGTCATATTTTGCCCGCCGATGACATAAGAAGGCCGCAACAATACAGGATATCCCAGCTTATCGGCCGCCTGCAGCGCTTCTTCCTTCGTCATTACCGTAAGTCCCTTCGGGCGGCTGATCCCGAACCTTTCAAGCAGTTCATCGAAGCGCTCGCGATCTTCCGCCATATCGACGCTGTCGGCCGAAGTACCGAGAATGCGGATCCCCTTTTTATCGAGATAGTTACACAGCTTAATTGCCGTTTGACCGCCGAAGGTTATCACGACGCCGTACGGTTTTTCTTTATCGATCACATTCTGAACGTCTTCCGGAGTAAGGGGTTCAAAATACAGCCTGTCTGCAGTATCGAAGTCCGTCGAGACCGTTTCGGGATTGTTATTGATGATGATTACTTCATACCCGAGCTGCTTTAACGTCCAAACGCAATGAACGGAAGAATAATCGAATTCGATGCCCTGCCCGATACGAATCGGACCGGAACCGAGAACAATGATCCGCTTTTTTGTACTTCTTTTGATAAACGGCGTCGCTTCGTCATGCTCGCTCTCGTCGTACGTTGAGTAAAAGTATGGCGTCGAAGCGGCAAATTCCGCCGCGCAAGTATCGACCATCTTATAAACTGCCTTGCGGTGGTACGGAATGGTCTGCCCGGAAATTTTTTCCAACTCTTTATCGGGATATCCGAGCCTTTTCCCTTCATCGTAAAGCGCCCTGGTCAATTTCTCGCTCTTTATACGATTCTCGTATTCGACCAGATTGTTTAATTTGCGCAAAAACCAACGATCGATTTTTGTAATTTCAAAAATTTCATCTACGGAAATGCCTGCCTTTAAAGCCGCAAACACCGTAAACAGCCTTTCATCCGAAAGCTTTTTCAGTTCTTCCCGCAGATCCTTCCCCTCATATTTATCTAAATTCAGGGAGGAAAGCGAAATCTCAGCCCCGCGAACGGCCTTCATGATAGCCATCTCGAAAGAGGTCCCGATAGCCATTACTTCGCCCGTAGCCTTCATGCGCGTACCCAATTCGCGCTTCGCATATAAAAATTTATCAAACGGCCATTTCGGAAGTTTTACGACCACATAGTCGAGCGTCGGCTCGAAACATGCATAGGTCTCGCCCGTTACATCATTTTTAATTTCATCGAGCGTATAACCGAGCGCGATCTTCGTTGCTACCTTTGCGATCGGATACCCCGTGGCCTTACTCGCCAGTGCCGACGAACGCGAAACGCGCGGATTTACCTCGATTACCGAATATTCAAACGAATCGGGATTCAGCGCAAACTGACAGTTGCATCCCCCCTCGATCTGCAATTCGGTGATGATTTTCAACGATGCGCTGCGAAGCATCTGATATTCTTTATCCGAAAGAGTAACCGCGGGAGCAATAACGATCGAATCGCCCGTATGAATGCCTACCGGATCAAAATTCTCCATCGAACAGACGGTAAGAACGTTGCCGTGACTGTCTCGCAGAACCTCAAATTCGATTTCTTTCCAACCGTAAATATATTTTTCGACAAGGACTTGCGTGATCGGAGAAAGCATTAATCCGTTATGCGAAATGCTGCGGAGCTCTTCTTCGTTGTACGCTACCCCGCCGCCGGCGCCTCCCAAAGTAAATGCCGGACGAATGATAACGGGATACCCGATTTTATCAGCGACGGCAACACATTCCTCCACGGTATACGCAATATCGGAAGGAACGACGGGCTGGCCGATCTTCTGCATCGTCTCTTTGAAAAGTTCGCGGTCTTCCGCCCTGTCGATAGCATCGACCTTGGTACCGATCAGCTTGACGCCCCACTTATCGAGAAAGCCTTCTTTGGCGAGCTGACAACCGATGGTAAGGCCTGTTTGCCCTCCCAAAGATGCAAGCAAACTATCCGGCCGCTCTTTTATAATAATCCTTTTGATCGATTCCAAAGTGAGAGGTTCAAGATAAATCTCATCTGCCAAAGCACTGTCCGTCATGATCGTTGCGGGGTTGGAGTTACAGAGAACGACATTTACCCCCGCATCTTTCAAAACGCGGCAAGCCTGCGCACCCGCATAGTCGAACTCTGCAGCCTGCCCGATCACGATCGGCCCGGAACCGATTACAAGAACTTTTTTTATATCGCTTCTTTTAGGCATTTTTCTTCCCTCCGTCGATCATGTTCATAAACTTGTCAAACAAGTCGCGAGCATCCAGCGGTCCCGCACAGGCTTCGGGATGAAACTGCACGGTAAACGCATTCAGAGAAGGATATTCGACACCTTCGCAAGTATTGTCGTTAACATTGATAAAACTCAGTTTGCCGACGTCGCGGATCGAATCTGCAATCACTTCATAACCATGGTTTTGGCTGGAGATATAAACTGTACCGGTTGACAATTCTTTTACCGGTTGGTTTCCGCCCCGATGTCCGTATTTCATCTTTTTGGTTTTTCCGCCCATAGCCAACGCAAACAGCTGATGCCCGAGGCAGATTCCGAATATGGGTAATTTGCCCGCCAATTTGCGGATATTTTCGATAATCTCCGTATTCTCCGCCGGATCCCCCGGCCCGTTAGTAAGCATGATTCCGTCCGGCCGCATCGAAAGGATCTGCTCCGCCGTATAATATGCAGGAACGCGTATCACCCGATTGTCGCGCCGCACAAGCTCCCGCACGATATTCTCTTTGGCCCCGAAATCCCAAAGCACGATCGTTCGTTTTGCTCCCGGTTCGCCATAGTACAATACTTCCTTGCAGGTGCAATTCTTTACAGCGTCGCGAATCACATAATTTTTGACCGCCTCGATGTCCTGCACCGGCCGGGAAGAAATCACTGCATTCATTACGCCTGCTTCCCGCACTGTTCTGGTAAGCTCGCGCGTATCGATGCCATATACGCCGACAATATTGTTTTTACGCAAATAGTCGTCTATTTTCTCTTCGCAACGAAAATTTGAAGGCTGCTCGCAGTATTCCCGCACAATATAACCGGAAAGATACGGCTTTTTACTTTCACGGTCTGAACAAATCATTCCGTAATTTCCGATCAACGGAAATGTTTGTATTACGATTTGTCCGTAATAACTCGGATCCGTGAGCGTCTCGATATAACCCGTCATACCAGTCGTAAAAACGAGTTCTCCGAGCACATCGCCCTTTGCTCCGAATCTTTTTCCTTCAAAGACCTGTCCGTTTTGCAATGTGAGGTATACTTTTTCTTCTTTCATAATAAATCCCTATCGATCCGATTTCTTTGGTTTATTTCAACAATTTTACCAACACCGCTTTTTGCGCATGCAACCTGTTTTCCGCTTCATCAAAGATTTCCTGTGCGTGCGCTTCAAAAACTTCATCCGTGATCTCTTCACCTCTGTGCGCAGGCAAACAGTGCAGGACCATCGCATCGGATTTTGCCCGTTTCATCAATTCTTCATCGATGCAATACCCTTTAAAAGCTTCCTCGCGTTCTTGTTTTTCCCCTTCCTGGCCCATTGAAGCCCAAACGTCCGTATACAGAACATCTGCGCCTTCCGCCGCTTTTTTTATATCCGATGTTACTACAAGGTTTCCGTTTTGCTGCGCCCAAGAAACGATTTCTTCATCCGGCCGATATTTATCCGGGCACGCAATCGAGACTTCCATGCCCGTTTTGATCCCGCCAACAATCAGCGAATTTGCCATATTGTTGCCGTCGCCCACAAAGCACAGCTTCAAGCCTTTTAAGCTCCCCTTATATTCACGTATCGTCATGAGATCCGCCAATACCTGACAGGGGTGGCAATAATCGGTGAGCCCGTTGATAATGGGAATCGAACCGTATCTCGCGAGGTCTTCCACATCCTTCTGCGCGAAGGTACGGATCATAATACCGTCGAGATAACGAGACAATACCCGAACCGTATCTTTTATCGGCTCACCCCTTCCGATCTGCAGATCGCGATCGGAAAGAAACAGCGCATAGCCGCCCAATTCGTACATCCCGACCTCAAAACTGACGCGCGTACGGGTAGATGATTTTTGAAAAATCATACCGAGCTTTTTACCCTTGAGATGATGATGCCCGATGCCGTTTTTGCGCTCATACTTCAACTGATCGGCGAGATTGAGAATGCCGAAAATCTCTTCCGTCGTCAAATCGCCGAGTTTTAACAAATGTTTCATTCGGATATAACCTCATTTAAAATTTTTAATGCAAAATCCATTTCTTCTTTATTGATGTTCAGCGGCGGCAGCAAACGAATTTTATTTTTTGCCGTCAACACGATCAGTCCTCTCTGTAAACAGGCCTCAGCGACCGAACGCGCATTTTTCGTCGTTTCCAGCCCGATCATCAGCCCCAAACCGGTTACGCTAAGCACATTTTTAATGCGGCCCAAATGGGTAAACAAATATGCGCTCTTTCCCTGCACCTCTAAAAGGAGATTTTTATCGATACGTTTTAAAATGCTGCAGGCCCCCGCACACGCGATCGGATTGCCGCCGAACGTCGATCCGTGATCTCCGGCCGCAAATACGTTTTCGCACTTCCCGAAAAACATCGTGGCACCCAGCGGCAGCCCGCCGCCCAATCCTTTCGCCGTCGAAACGATATCCGGAGAAATATCATAATGCTCGTAAGCATACAAACGTCCCGTTCTGCCGTTGCCCGTCTGCACTTCGTCAATTATTAAAAGTATATCTTTCTTTCTGCAGAACTCGGCTATTTTTTTTACGTCGTCGGAATTCAATGCGCGGACTCCGCCCTCACCTTGAACCAACTCCATCATGACCGCACAGGTTTTCGGCGAACAACAGGAGCGTACGCCTTCATATGTAGGTTCGGCATAATCAAACCCTTCCAAAAAAGGCATATAATAACGGTGCATGCCTTCTTGCCCCGTCGCTGATAATGTTGCCATTGTTCTGCCGTGAAAAGAGTTTTTCAGCGTAACGATACGGTATCTGCCTTCGCCGTATTTATCAAATGAATATTTTCGCGCCGCCTTTATCGCGCATTCGTTTGCCTCTGCTCCGGAATTGGAAAAAAACACTTTTTTCGCGCCTGTTTTTTCGCACAGCAGCTGCGCCAGTTCAGCCTGCGGCCGCGTATAATATAAATTGCTCGCATGCTGAATCTTGTTTAGCTGTTCGATCACGGCAGATTTCCATTCCTCGTCGTTGACGCCAAACGTGTTGACCGCAATACCGCTGCCGAAATCGACATATTTGTCTCCGCTCGAAGAATATAACGTCGCTCCTTTGCCGCGTTCTAAATCTGTCGGAAAGCGATTGTACGTATTGGCTATATATAATTTATCCTGTTTTTTTATCTCATCGAAACCCATAGTATGTACCTATAATTTTATCTATTCTATCATAAAGCACTCGTAAAAGCAAACATTTCGCCCTTAAATTCACCCTGTGCCCGAAAAAAAAGACTGATCGAAATCAGTCTTCGTTTACAAACATGGTACCGATCCCTTGGTCGGAAAGCGTCTCCACCAAAATAGAATGTTCAACGCGCCCATCGATTATAAAAACTTTTTTAACCCCGCGGCGGATCGCCTCGCGGCAGCACTCGATCTTCGGGATCATTCCTCCCGAAATAATCCCCTGTTTGATTAACGAAGGGATATCGCTGACATAAATTTTGGGGATCAGACTGGATTCGTCCTCTTTGTCGCGCAAAACGCCGGTCGTATCCGTCATTAAAATGAGACTCGTCGCCCCCAAAGTTCCCGCAATGACCGCGGAAGCCGTATCTGCATTCACGTTATAGATATGCCCTTCGTCGTCAAACCCGACCGTCGAGACGACGGGAATATATCCCGCATCAAGGGCATCGGTTATGACTTTTGTGTCCATCTCAACGATTTTGCCGACATATCCCAATTTTTCATTTTCTTTGCAGCATTTCATCATGTGCCCGTCTATGCCGCAAAGCCCCAGCGCTTTGCCGCCGATGCTTTCCAACAAATTGACGAGAGACTTATTGATTTTGCCCGCCAAAACCATACGAACGACTTCCGCCGTCTCTTCATCGGTATACCGCAAACCGTCGACAAACACGGATTCCTTGCCTATCTTCTTCAGCATCTCGGATATTTCGGGACCGCCGCCATGCACGAGAACCACCTTAACCCCGATGAGATTCAACAAAACTATGTCGCGCATGACCGACATTTTAAGTTCTTCGTTGATCATTGCGTTTCCGCCGTATTTTACTACAATAATCTTTCCGTTATAATCTTGAATATACGGCAAGGCTTCGATCAAAATTTGAGCCCGAAGCTGTTTATCGTTGATTGTTTTATTCATACTCTTTCCTTCCGACCGATTATTTTATCAAGTGCGATAGTCCCCGTTGATTTTTACATATTCATAGGTGAGATCGCAGCCCCAAGCCGTCGCCTTTCCGTTCCCGTCGTTCAATCGAATAAGGACTTCAATTTCATCCTCCGACAATATCTTTTTTGCCTCTTCTTCTGAAAAATCGATTCCGCTGCCGCCGCGGCAAACCTCTAAAACGCCCGCTTTGCTTTTAAAATCGACATCTATTTTCGAAATATCGACAGCCGCCCCCGCATAACCGATCGCACAAAGCACGCGTCCCCAATTGGCATCGGCTCCGAACATGGCCGCTTTAAAAAGAGAGGATTTAATTACCGATTTCGCAACCGTACGCGCAACCGCTTTGCTCTTTGCTCCGGACACCTTGCATTCGAGAAGTTTGGTCGCCCCCTCACCGTCTTTTGCTATTTTTCGGCATAAATATGTCGTTACCTTATTCAGAGCTTTGCGGAAAACCGTGAAATCTTTTCCGCTTTCGGCTATTAAAGCGTTTTCGGCAAGCCCGTTTGCCAAAACGCAAGCCATATCGTTGGTCGATGTGTCTCCGTCCACGCTGACCATATTGAATGAATCTTTTACATCTGCCGACAGCGCCTTCTGCAACATGGCAGGCGTTATCGCAACGTCTGTCGTAATAAAAATCAGCATGGTAGCCATATTGGGGTTGATCATACCGACCCCTTTACCGATCGCGCCGATCGTACACTCTTTATCTCCGATGGTAAAGCGGTATGCGACCTGCTTTTCTACGGTGTCGGTCGTCATGATTCCCTGCGCCGCATATAAACTGCCGTCGGAATTTAAACCTTGTACGAGAAGCCGCATACCGTCCCGGATCGGATCGAGGGAAAGCGGCTGACCGATAACGCCCGTGGAGGCAACGATCACGTCGCTCGCCGCAACGCCGGAAAATTTTTCCACCAATCCGCACATTCCTTCGGCTATCGCTTCACCGTCCGCATTGCAGGTGTTCGCATTCCCGCTGTTGCATACGATTGCTTGCGCATATCCGTCCGCGACATGCCTTTTCGTTACCGCGATCGGCGCTCCTTTCACCAAATTTTGAGTATATACGCAAGCCGCCGCGCCTCGAACGTCGCTGACGATCAGAGAAAGATCGCGCTTGGCTCTATTCTTTCGAATTCCGCAGTGCACTCCGTTTGCTTTAAACCCGATGGGGGCACATACCCCGCCTTCTATTTTTTTCATAATTCACCGTCCTTTAAAAGAGCGAGACCCTTTCATCCAATCCCGACATAATATTCATGCATTGCACAGCAGCACCGGACGCACCTTTTCCCAAGTTGTCGAACACCGAAGCCAAAAGGATCCGGTCGTCATTTCCGGCAACAAAAATGCGCATCATATTCGTTCCCGTCAATAAATTCGCCGCAAGGTATGCCTCATCACTCTCCGCGATTTCTATAAAATTACTTGACGCATAGTATTCTTTATAGAAAGCTTTTAATTGGTTTACCGTCATTTTTCTTTGCAGCAAACGTCCATAGATCGGGACCGAAACGCACATTCCGCTAAAAAAATCCGCAACGATCGGGTTAAAAATCGGTTCGTATTCCAATCCGCAAACAGCTTTCATTTCCGGCAAATGCTTATGCTTTTGCCCGAGGGCATACTGCCGCGGGCTATCGTATTCCATCCCCCGTTCCGCGCTTTCGTATTCGGCGATCATCTTTTTGCCTCCGCCGCTGTAGCCGGTTACAGAATGGCATACAAAAGGATAATCTTTCGAAACGATTTTTTCGGAAATCAACGGATATACCAAAGAAATAAATCCGCTCGCATGACAGCCCGGAACAGCAACGCGATGCGATTTTGCTATTTTTTTCCTGTGCATCGGCGAAAGCTCGGGGAACCCATAATCCCATGCCGCATCTGTACGATGCGCCGTCGACGCATCGATTATTTTTACTCGAGGATTATCGCAAAGCAATACCGCTTCACGAGCTGCCGCATCGGGAAGACACAAAAAAACAATATCCGCTTCATTTATGCATTGCCTGCGCGCTCCCGCATCTTTCCGCAGTTCTTCCGGCAAAGTGATCAGCCTTATATCATTGCGAGATGCAAGGCGGTCATAAATTTTTAAACCGGTCGTCCCCTCTTTTCCGTCGATAAATATATTCAGCATCGTAAAAAATCCTTCTTATCGTAAGATTTGCGGCGCAGTGATTGCGCCGCAAATTTGAGCCGTAGCTTTTAACTCAATCAGAGAATTCGACGATTATTTCAACTTTTTCTGTTCCAGCAGCGCCCGCACTTTTATAGGCAAGCCAAACAGGTTGATAAATCCTTCCGCATCATATTGATTGTAAACGTCTTCCTCGCCAAACGTGGCAATTTCTTCACTATACAAGGAATGAGGACTCTTGATTCCCGCATTGATGATGTTGCCTTTGTAAATTTTTAACTTTACTTCTCCCGAAACGTTTTCCTGCGTCTTATCGACAAAAGCCGAAAGCGCCTCGCGCAACGGCGTAAACCACTGCCCGTTGTAAACCAATTCGGCGAACCGAATTCCCACATGCTGTTTAAAATGCTGCGTTTCTTTATCCAGGCAAAGCATTTCAAGCAATTCATGCGCGGTATATAAAATCGTTCCTCCGGGTGTTTCATATACGCCGCGACTCTTCATCCCGACCAGGCGATTTTCGACCATATCGATAATCCCTACGCCGTTTTCTCCGCCGATTTTGTTCAGCGCCTCCATCAATTCAACGGAACCGAGTTTTTTGCCGTTCAAAGCGACCGGAATCCCTTTTTCAAACGTTAAAGTAAGATAGGTCGCCTTGTCGGGCGCCTTCTCCGGCGAAACGCCCAACTCTAAAATTTTGTCATACTGAGGCTCGTTTGCGGGATCTTCCAAATCGAGACCCTCATGCGAAAGATGCCATAAATTTTTATCTTTTGAATAATTTGTTTCACGCGTGATTTTCAAAGGGATATTATGCGCTTCCGCATAGTCGATCTCTTCATCGCGGCTCTTTATGTCCCAAATGCGCCAGGGGGCGATAATTTTCATATCCGGCGCAAAAGCTTTTATCGTAAGCTCAAAGCGAACCTGATCGTTGCCTTTGCCCGTGCAGCCATGACAAATTGCGTCTGCGCCTTCCTTTTTAGCGATCTCCACTATACGCTTCGCAATTACAGGGCGAGCAAAAGAAGTGCCCAATAAATATTTGTTTTCATACACGGCACCCGCTTTCATCGTCGGATAAATATAATCTTCGATAAACTCTTTGCGCAGATCTTCGATATACAATTTCGAGGCGCCCGTTTTAAGAGCTTTTTCTTCCAGCCCTTCCAGCTCGCTTTCCTGCCCTACATCGGCCGAAACGGCAATCACTTCGCAATTGTTATAGTTTTCTTTCAACCAAGGGATGATGATCGAAGTATCAAGCCCGCCCGAATAAGCAAGCACAACTTTCTTGATTTCTTTTTCTTTCATGGTTCGCTTCCTTAAAAGTTTTAATTACCTATTATTATACAAATTCCATTGCGCTTAGTCAAGCGTTTTATTGCCGCACAACAAAATTAATTTTATAAATTTTCACTTTATATTGCATAAAATTTATAAATATTCATATTTATGCGTAAATTTATGCATAAAAAGATGATAATGCGTTCGAAGTACGAACACATCTGCAATTTACTCGACTTTCAGCGATACAACAACGTCAAAAAAGAATAATTTTTCAGCGCCTTTTTGCACTCTTTAAAATCCGGACAAAATCGTTCGACCAATTTCCAAAACGAAGCCGAATGATTCAACACCGCCAAATGGCAAAGTTCATGAATCAAAACGTAGTCCCGCAAATTTATCGGCAGCATCGATAACCGCCAATTTAATTGGATACGCCGTGCGGCATCGCAGCTGCCCCACCTGGCTTTGAAATCGCGGATTGTAACATCTTCCGGAAACAGTTTCATTTTTAAAGAAAGGTCGTGGAGCGCCTCCACCAAAATCGGCCCGCGCGTTTTTTCAAAGTATCGGCGAACGGAAAGCGAATTTTTTAGGTAAAAGCAATTTTCATTTTCATAATTCTTGCCACTGTTGAAAAAAACGGATCTTTCCCTGCCGCCGTCCAACAGAGTTTTGCCGTCGCGCACATTTTTAAGAAATTGCGAATCCTGCGCTCTCAATTTCTTTTCGATCCAATTCCTTTTGCTTTCGACGAAAAAAGCAACCTTTTCATCGGACATGCCATACGGGGCCCGCACTTCGATTTTGCCCCCGGCGACCGTAAGCACAATCGTTTTACGCTGCGAACGCCGGACCGTATACTTCAAATCATTCAAAACAAATCCTCGCAGAAACGACCAGTTCTTCGCCGTTTTTTATCCCTTCGACCGTATATTCGCTTGCCGAAGTTTCTTCGCGATAGAAGTCCAGCACATCATTTTCACGCGACTGTTTGATATAATGCAACTGAAAACTTTTCAGCCTGCGCTCTTCCAATTCGCGAACGGTAAAGCAGTTGAAAATATAATCGGCATATCTTATATTGTTCACATGATAATTCAGATCATATTCCGAATTGGCGATACGAATCGAAAATTCGGGAGAACTTTTATGCTCGATCCCGCGCAATTGCCAGTCATTGAAATCGACGCTTCTTTTTTCTATAAAGTCAATTTCCGGCTGATCAACTTTCGAACAAGGAACCACCATTCCGCTCTTTTTATTGAAAATGCACCACCGGGAATACGCTCTTGCTATGACCCCGTTCCCATGAAGAAGTTCAAAACTCCGTTCATAGATCGCTTTATTCGGCTTATGCGGCCATGTCCGGACCAAAACGGTATCACCGAATTTCGGCAGTTCTTCAAACTGAACAAAGATCTTGGACAACAGCCAACCGTATCCTTTTTCCGCCAGACGAGCAAAGCCCAGCCCCATCATTTCAGAATGATCGCCGGCCGTTTCCTGAAAATAACCGAGCAGCGCCGAAGGTTTTAATTCTTGCCTGAAATTCGTTTCGTAATTGCGCAAAGTAAATTCACGTTCCAGACTTTCTTTAACCAGCATATTTCCCTCGCTCAAATTTTTTCTTTTATTGTACATCAAATTCTGCCTTTTGTCTATATTTTGCAGCCACAAATTGTAAACGGATTTTTATAGATTCCCAATACATATATCAGACATAGTACTTTGTAAGTTTTGCGGCTTTTAAGAATATTTGACAATTATATTGACAAATTTCGACAAAAGTAGTATAATATTGCCATAAGGAGGTCTTTATGGATTCCAACGAAACGAAAGAAAATGAAGGCCGCGGGAATGAGAACAGCATCAGCAGCGATTTGATTCGCGGCCATATCAATACAATTATTTTGCGCACATTGTATGATGGCGACAAATACGGATACGAAATCATCAACGAAATCGAGGAAAAAAGCAAGGGACAATATTCATTAAAACAGCCCACCCTCTACAGCGCTTTAAAGCGTCTTGAAAGCCAAGACTATGTTACTTCATATTGGGGGGGCGTCAGCAACGGAGGCCGCCGAAAATACTTTCAAATTACCGAAAAAGGCCGCAAAATCGTCGAACAAAACTTAGCCGAATGGGAATATTCCCGTACGGTTATCGACAGTTTGATTTCTGAAAAAGATTATGATTTCAGCAATCCCCCGCCTACGAGTTCTGTCGATTTTAATCTTTTGAAAAAGTCAACGACGCGCGTCCCGATTTCTAAGGGCGAAGAGGCAGATGAAATCGATCTCTCCTTTTCGGAGCCGCTGAACAGCGAATCAACGGCCGCGCAATCGGATGAAAATAATCCCGATCAAATAAATTCAGCGTCGGAAGACGCAGCATCGGAACATTCATCCGCAATGTCTGAAACAACCTCCTCTTCTGAGCCGCAACCTTATTCTGCGCCAGTGCAAGATTTCCGAAGCGACGGATCAAACGAACCTGCCGTTGTCGAAGAAAAAACCGATATTATTGAAGAGAAAAATGCAGCAGCGGCTGTTTCGCAGAGCATGGTATCAGAAAAGGCGGAAGACACGGCGAACGAAACCATGCCGCCGCAATCGGTTGCTGATGCCGCTGAGCCCGCAGAGGAGCCGGCTCCTTCACTCAGCGAACAGGACAGGCAACGGATCCATGAAAACTATAAGGTATTGATCGGCGACGAGAACGATGCGACATCTTATTACTATTCGCAAGTTGCCCGCCAAAACAGAGAAGAGCGCACATCTTACGACGATTCCGTTTTCGGACAGGATAAAAATCCTGCCTATACAGGTCCTGTACAGGAACCCGATATCCCTCCGGAGGCGGAAAACGGATATTATGGCTACCCCCCTCAGGAAGCTCCATACGAGCCCCGGCAAGAGAATGCGTATGCGGATAACCGAGCAATCTCATCGGAATTGCTCTATTCCAATAAGCCGCCCGCAGAAAGAAATTATAAGGCACTTCTCTCCAAGCTGTATGAAAATACTCGCAAGGAAGAGGCGGAGAATGATGCTGTAAAAATGCAGGATCAGGAAACGCAGCCCGAAAAAACGGACGATGCAGCCGCTCCTCAGCAACAAACCTCCGAATTCCGCGGCAATACGGCCAGCAATATTGAATTTTATGATGTTGCGGAAAAAGCAGAAAATGAAGGATTGCGAATAACCACGACGAACGGCTCGCGCAACCGAACCGTCGCAAAATCCGTCGGAAACACGTTTGATAAAGGCAAAGCCCTATTTATTACGGCCGTCTACGTTTTCATCATTGCAATAGTCGAATCAATCATCAACATCAGCCTGCGCGGCGTATTAAAAACAAATGCCGCCTATGTTATTCTGCCTTTTGTTTTTGCATTCGTGATGTTGGGGATCTTCCTTTTCCTCTATCTGCGCGGCTACGGTAAAAACAGCCGTAAATCGCAATCCAAGTCTTATATTTCGGCAAGTCTTCTGATATACGCAAATCTATTCCTGATCGTATGTCTGATAGCTTATCTCATCATTTATTTCAGCGAAGCCGACGTTTCGGTTGCGCAGCAAATCGTATCCTATGCGGTTTTCCCCTGCATTTTCTTTTTTAACATCCCCTTGTTTGCGATGTTATATAATTATAATTGCAACAAGCAGTAAATTTAGTAAAGCCCCGTTTTGGGTAACCGCGTAAAAAAGGATCGCTGTTTAAGCGATCCTTTTTCGATTTATTTTTGAAACGGTCTGTTCGGCTTGCGCTTGATTGCCAAAAGCCCCAATAAATGCGGATACAAATCTGCATCCGTTAAAGGAAAAGCAAGACGCTTTGTTCCGTTGATCATATTCGTAATATCATAAGTCCATTGTATCTCTTTACGGGGAAAACGTTGCCTTTCTTTTTCGAAAGCGATACAGTCTGACCGCACAAATCCGATAATCACTTCAACGCGGTTCTGTCGGATTCCGAGCGAGCACAGAGGCTTCCCTCCCGCGCGAAAACGATAATACAATTTACAGTACCGGTCTCCCTTGGCCCAGCATTCTTCTGCATCATAGTAAGCGCGAACAACTCCGCAAAAAGAGCGCATCGCACTATACAGCTGCTCGCCCAAAAACTCGCGGGCCAATGAAGCGCATTCCTCATCCGAATCCGGCAAAAAATTGGTCCGGGGCAATAACAATACCCGCAGCATTTCGCGCTCTTCTGCAGTCAGCTTTTTCGGATCCAATGCTAAAAAACATTTTTGCGCATCCGTATAACGGGCTTGAATTTTTTCTTCTTTCCGATTGCTTTGTTTTTCCATCTGTTTCGCTTTCGCCGGACTCAGGTAATTCTTTCAGCCTTCCGCAAAATTTGCTCAAGGCTCTTTCCGTTTTCCCGCCGTTTGTTCAGCAACAAAATATATTCAATATTTTTATGCGCCTGCAACGGAGCGTTCGTTATATCTTGCGAATATAAACCTTGTGATTCGGCAATCGCATAAATCTTTTCGATCACGTTGCGGCGAATTTTTTCGTCCTTCACGATTCCGTGTTTATTCAGCCCTTGCTTTCCGCATTCAAACTGCGGCTTGATCAGAACAAACGCCCTTCCGCCTTCCGACAACAATTTAGGCAATACCGGCAAAATATGGGACAGAGAAATAAAACTTAAATCAACCGTAATGCCATCCAGGCGTTCAGGAAAATCGTCTGCGCTCAGATAGCGCGCATTCACGCGGTCCTTTACAATGACGCGCGGGTCCCCTTGAATTTGGGGAGCCAAGAGACTTTCGCCGACATCTACGGCGTATACCCGTCCGACGCCTGCCTGTAAAAGACAATCCGTAAAACCGCCCGTGCTGGCGCCGAGATCGGCGAAGACTTCTCCCTTTACACTTACAGAAAAATCTTGCAGGGCCTTGAAAAGCTTATATCCGCCCTCGGATACAAAGGATACTTGTTCTTCGCGAACGATTATAACATCTGCCTCACTTACTTCACAGGACGCCTTAGCGGGCCTGCCGTTTATGGACACCAATCCCTTTTCGATTGCCCTTGCAGCCTTATTCCGGGAGTCAAAATAATGCTCGGCAAGATATTTGTCGAGGCGCATATCATGACCTCCGACCTCTCACACGCCGTACCAACTGTTCCAAAAAATCACATTCGTAAGGGAGCTGTTTTAATATATCGATACAGTTATCCCTATACGCATCCGCCAATGCACGGCTCTTTTCTAAACCGTATAACCGCACAAAAGACAGTTTGTTTTCAGCCTCATCCTTTCCGATCGATTTACCAAGCTGTTCAAACTTTCCGTCTACGTCGAGAATGTCGTCCGTAATCTGAAAGAGAAAGCCGAGATTGACGCTAAACTGCGTAAGCAAAGAAATTATCTGCTCGTCCGCATCGTAAATATAGGCGGGAACGACGATTGCCGAAACGATCATTTTTGCCGTCTTGTTTAATACGATAAAATCGGCTTCCGTTTTTCCTGCCGAAGGCTTGCCCTGGTAATACAAATCGGCGGCCTGTCCGCCGACCATACCTTTGCCGCCCGCATTTTCGCAAAGCAACTCTGCCGCACGCAAATACGTCCTGCCCTTTTTGCATTCTGCTATACAAATCGAGAAGGCTTCATTTAAAAGAGCGTCTCCGGCCAATATTGCCTGTCCTTCCCCGAATTTCTTATGATTGGAAGGCTGCCCGCGGCGGTAATCGTCATTATCCATTGCCGGCAAATCGTCATGGATCAATGAATAAGTATGAATCATCTCCAAAGCAAGCGAAAAGTTCGCAACGTCCTGCACCTTTCCGCCCAAAATTTGGGCGCTTGCGTACATCAGTACCGGCCGCAGGCGCTTCCCGCCCAAACGCAGGGAATATTTAACGCTTTGGTCTAAAATTTCCGGCTCAAAATGAGTTTGCTCCAAATATGATTCCAGCGATTCTTCGAAGCGGTTTTTAAGTTCTTCCAATTGCAAATTAAAATTTGTGTTCAAATATTAACTCCTCGAAGCAGCTACAACTGTATTGTACAGCAGCATCGTTATCGTCATCGGCCCGACGCCGCCGGGAACCGGGGTAATAAAGGCGGCTTTGTTTTTCACAGCTTCGAAATCCACATCTCCGCAAAGCTTTCCGTTCTCATCGCGATCCATGCCGACATCGATCACGACAGCCCCCTCCTTTACCATATCAGCCGTAACAAATTTTGCTTTTCCTATAGCAACGACTAAAATATCGGCTTCCGCACAAATTTTATTCAAATTGCGCGTCTTGCTATGACAAACGGTAACCGTCGCGTCTGCGTTCAGCAGCAGCATCGCCATCGGTTTTCCGACTATATTGGACCTGCCGAGTACGACCGCCCTTTTCCCTTTCGGATCGATTCCGTATTCTTCCAACATCTTCATCACACCGAAAGGCGTGCAGGATACGATCGTTTCACGATTCATTGCCAGGTTGCCCAAATTTTCGGCACAGAAACCGTCGACATCTTTCGCAGGCGGAATTAAACGCAGGATTTTGCGTTCGTCGAGATGCTTCGGCAACGGAAGCTGAACCAATATGCCGTGCACATTCTTCGCTTTGACAAGTTCGTCGAGCAGTGAAGCAAGCTCTTCTTCACTCGTCTCTTCGGGAAGTTTATAGGAATATGAACGGATCCCCACTTCTTCGCACGCTTTGATTTTATTGCGAACATAAACCTGGGATGCGGGATCATCTCCTACAAGGACGACGGCCAAGCCGATTTCTGCCCCTCTCTCTGCCCGAAATGCATCCACTTGCGTCTTTAACCGCGCGCGCATTTTCGCGGCAAGAGCTTTTCCATCGATCAATACAGGATTCATTTGTTATTTCCTCCGGATATAAATGCGGCAAGAACGCCGTTCACAAATCCGGCACTCTTTTCCGTTGAATATTTTTTAGCCAAACCGACAGCTTCATCGATTGCCACGACTGCCGGAACTCCTTCAATATAACGAATTTCCGCCATTGCCATAAGCAACAGGCTTTTATCGACCGGAAAAAGCCTCTTTTCCGAAAAGCCGACGGAAAGCTCGTCCAAAATGCGGGTAAGTTCTTCCCGGTGTTCAAACACGCTTGCTACCAATAAATCCGAATATTCCCGCTCTTCCTCATCCAACATGGAAGATTTGTAAACGCCGCGGCGCAGCGAATCCCCTTCCTCCGCATGGAATATCGAGGCATAAATAATTTTGAAAGCGCACTCTCTTGCTTTGCTTCTCATAACAAATATCCTGTATATAATTTAATATTTCCCCTCGAATAAACGAGGGGAAATCGCTCTTTTTTATTTAGTTTAATTCGGCTGCATGCTCGCCCAAAAAATCCACGCCGACGACATAAACATCCACTTTGGCGACTTTATATTTCGTCATCGCCTCAACGTTATGCTTGACTGTCTGCTGAATTTTAAAGGCCACTTCGGGGACATTATATCCGTAATCGACTTTGACGGATATATCTGCATAAATCCCGTCTTTCTCAAAATATAATTTTAAGCCCTTCTTTTTGCCGGCGAGCATTTCTACGCCCTCTACTTCCGTTACGGCGAGGTTTACGATTCCCGATACAATCCCCGAATTGTAAGAAACCTTACCTTTTTGCCCGTCAGACGGAACGCGTTTAAAAAATGCCATGCGTTACTCTCCAAAGCTTTTCTTATATGTATTATACCACACTTTTCCGAAATTGAACAGCGTTTTTTTTAACTTTCCGAATTTATCGGCATAATATTTACGTTTGCCGGATCACATCCCGCTTCTTCCGTTAAAATATTGTAAATCGAAAGGAAATCGTTATAAGCGAGCTCGCTTGCATTTACAAAGACATTTACATTGTCAGAATCCATACCGATGCTCACTACCGCATCCGCATAGCCGAGCGATTTGATATACGTTTCCAGCAAAAGTTCGCGTTCCATCATTTCGACAATCTGAATTTTGAGCGCCATCGCCTCCTCATACGCTTCGCTTCCGGCTTCTGTTTCAGCCAAAATCGAATCGAGCTGTAAAAGCTCTTCATTGCGAGTCGTTACTCTTTCCGTTCGGTAGGTCGAAAAATAATTTGCAGTAGTTACATCGTTTCCGTCAGCACTGCCCGATACTGTTCCCGCCAGGACAAAATTGAAAACCGCCGTAACGGCAAGCAACAATACGAGCCCCGACATAATCACTATTTTCTTTGTTTTCGACATCGTTTGCCTCTCCTTCTTATTTTATTTTGAATCGCCGTTTCTCGTGTATACCTTTATTATGCTTTGGTTTATATTTAAAACGGATGCCGTTGCCTCCAGCAGATTAAAACGCACATTGAGATCGTCTGCTCCGTCGGCAACAATCAGCACTCCCGTTATTTCCGGATTTTTTTCCTCCAATATAACAATATCCCCCCCTGAAAAGACGGGCGTGGTCGTAACCGTTCCGTCTTCATCGACAATCGTTTCGGTCGCGATAACCTTTTCGCCTTCCGACTCGGCGGTAATGAAGACGTCCACTTTCCCGGCACCGCTAATTTGCGACAAAATGGAAGATAATTTGTTTTCCAAATTCTCTGCATATGCAGCGCTGTCTGCCGAGGCCGTCTTCTCTTCGTTCCCGAATGAAGTAAATATAATGAAAAAGACGACTGCCGCGAGAACGAGTACGATCAAAATTTCAATGACCTTCCCGGATTTCACTTTTGTTTTTATTTTTTCGAGCGCAGAGTTATCACTCATATACGGCCACCTCCGCCGAAGTCAGTTCGGAAATCCGGTTTTTGACCTGCTCTATAACAAATATATGCTCATCTTCGCCGTATATTCCGAAATTTTCAATTTTTATTTGCAATTCAGTAACGTTATACGCATATTCGGCATAGGTCCACAAAATGTGCACTGAAACGACAACGCCGAACTCTGCCTCGATATACTTCTTCCAATCGTCCTCTTCCTTTTCCGCCCGCAAAGAAAAAGCATAATCCAACAGTTCATCGTCCAATTCGACCGTAACATCCGCCCCATTATCTGAAGATCCGAAATCACCGTCTTTCCAATCCGTGAGCAGCGTAAAGAGAGGAACAAGCATAACTAAAACACAAAAAATTTTCAGTATGCCGTTAATAAATTTACCCAGCTTACCTGCCGGCAAAAGGACTGTAACCAACGCGGAAATGATCACGGCCCCGCACACGCCTAATATATATGCTTGCATATCAAAAAAAAGTATTTGAAGAACATACCAACAGCAAAACCGTAACAAAATACATGAATCCCACAGCCAAAAGCCCCGCCGTGAAATAGTTTATCGTTCCGGAAAGTGAAGACAAAAAATCGGAGATCTCGGAATCGCCGATCGGTTCTACAACCGCGGCCGAAAGCTTTAAAAACAAATTATATACGATGAATTGTAGCAGAGGGACCCCGATGACCAAAACGAGCAATAATATTCCGCACGAGCCAACCGAATTTTTTATCAGTACGCTGCCCGCAATGATCAGGTCAAATCCGCTTCCGAGAAACCCTCCGATGATCGGCACCGAATTGCTGACGGCATATTTAGCCGCTTTAAACGAAAGCCCGTCGTATGTAGCGGATGTTATGCCTTGTATGGTCAGAAAAACGGTAAAGGCTGCAAGCGTGATCCCCAATACCCATTTGATAATACTCGCGAAAAATGAGGAAAATTTCTTTAATTTTATTTCTTTACTCATATTTCCGACCATATTCAAAACGCATATCAATGAAGCCAATGGAAAAACTATACCGGAAATCACATTTACGATCACCTCGCTCAAAAAGAGTACCGCCGGCTGATAAACCGCTACGGAAACACTTCCCCCGCTTGTGGCAATTAAAGTCAGCAAAACGGGAAACACCGCCTGCATCTGCTTTTGCATTGACCCGACGGCCGCAACGCCATCCCCGATTATTCCCGCAAGCGATGAAAGAATGAGTACGAGCACGGCAGTATATCCCACAAAAAAAATCAATCTCGACGTCCCGTTTTCGGCAAACGAACTTTTAAAATGCTGCATGAGTCCGCATAAGATCGCTATGGAGGCGATTGCGCAAAAGACGGGAAGCAACCCGGATAACTGCTGAAAAGCCAGCGATAAGATCGCCGATAAAACGTTCGTATAATCGACGGAAAAATCGCCATTGATCACAGACATCAATGCGGATTTGATATCCGAGCCGAAGAATTCCTTTTGATCTTCCGTTAAACTGTCCAGATATGCCTGCAGTTCCTCCGTATCCAATTTTGATAAAATATCTTCGATATTCCCCTGCAATGAGTCGTTCTGCTCTTCTTGTTCTTCCGTTTGGCCGTCTTCTGTTCCCGTCGCCGATTCCTCCGCAAAAGCCGACAGGACGCCGACAAAAGTTAAGGACAGCATAATCAGTGCAAGTATCAAAATAAAGCGAATCGGCAATTTATTTTTCTTCATATTAGCTCTAAAAATCCGCTGATCAACGTTACCAAACTGCGTATAATTGGCAGTGAAATCGAAAATATAATTACTTTACCTGCGAAAACCAGCTTGTCCGCAATGCTTTTAGCTCCAAAATCTTCCACGATATCTGCCGCAAATTCGACCAAATAGCCCACAGCAATAATTTTTAAAATGATTTTTATCAAAGCATTGTCGATACCGGTTTTTTCGCCCAGTTCGGCGAATATCGAAAATGTGCCGGCAAAGAGATCGACTGCAAAAATCAGAATAATCGCGCAGCCTGCAACCGTAACTGCAAATGACAATTCGGGTTTACTGCTTCGCAAAAGGACCGCGGCAATTGCGGTAACGATGCCCACCCCGATAATTTTTACGATTTCCATACCTAAAACAAGTCAAAAATACTTCGGATCGAATCAAATAAATCGGCCACCATATCCAAAACAACAGTCAAGACGATAATAAGCCCTGCCAAACTAACGATTGTTGCAATGTCTTCACGATCTGATTTCTTCAATATCTGGCAAATTATCGTAACGATGATTCCGACCGCGGCAATTTTAAAAATAATCTCAATGTTCATGAAATCCTCCGTTAAACGATCAGAATTATCAGAATCAGGCCGGCAAGAAACCCGAGCTTTAAATATAATGAAAAATACTTTTTATATGTATCTTCATTGATTCGTTTGCGCTCGGCAATTTCTGCCCGAACAGCCGAAAGATATGTTTTTTGAGAAGCCGCATCGCTTTTGCCGATCATAAAAAAATAATCATGAAGAAATTTTTTCTCGTCTTCTTTCAAATAAGAGAACTCATAATTGTTTTTTTGAAAATCGGACGTCCTTTTTTCTTCGAGCATTTTTTTAAAATCGCCGCTGAATTCATACTTTTCCAAAAAGGCAGGCAGCGGAATTTTTGTATAACTTACTTCGTTTACCAGCCTTTCATTGAAAAGATTCAAATTATAAAAAAAATCGCTCCGTTGTTTAAATTTGCGGGTAAGCAAAAAAGCGCAGCCGACGCACAAACCTAAAACAGCGGCACATAATAAAAATTTTATCATGATTCGTACACCAAAGAAAAATCTCTGTCGTAAATGGCGGAAATTTTACCGATTTCCTCTGCATCTAATATAATGTAATGGCAAAACAACTTTTCTTTCAGAATCCCTGCAAAAATTTCCGCATTCCGCATATTTTCAAGATCTTTGAAATGCGCGGAAGCAATGACATGAACCCCGCCGCGGATACAAGCCGCTACCGAATCCAACTCCTCTTTGGATACAAGCTCGTCCGTAATTATAATGTCCGGACGCATTGCCCTGACGGCAGAAATAAGTGCATCGCGTTTGTAGGAATAGCGGATCACATCCGAAAACGCCCCCGTATCCAAAGAAAAATCTCTGTATGCGGCACTGATTTCGTTTCTTTCATCGTTGATCAAAATATTTAAGATTTTGTGTGCAGAAATCAAACGAGACAGATCGCGCAGGATCGTCGTTTTGCCTCTTCCCGGCGGTGAAAGCAGAAGAGCGCTGCGAACTTCTTGTGAAAAACATTTTTGATATATCAATGCCCCACTGCCGCGCACTTCGTGCGGCACGCGAATATTTAAAGAAGTAACCTCCTTAACGGTAAAAGTCGTGCCGTTTTCGTAGACAAAAATTCCTGCAAGCCCGATACGTTCTCCTCCCGCTCCGGTCAAGAATCCCTGCTTTAATTGTTCGGTTACGGAATACACCGAATACTCGCTCGCACGGTAAATAATATTTTCTATATCGGAATAACTGGAAACGATTGCTGCACTAATATGTTCCGTAATCCCGTTTGTCCCTAAAAAAGAATATTTTCCCCCGTAATTTACCACGACCGGCTTGTTTGCCCTTATCCGCAGCTCATAAACGAAATTCATATTTACATGTACCAACGCGGCACGAAGTGAATCCGTTAAAAATTCCAGCATATCTTGTCCCTTCCGCACACTGAATAATTTGCATATTTCAATATATTTTTTAATTGCAAAATATATGCCAGAATTTTAAAATCCGAAAAAAACGCTTATTTTGCTTCGGCCATAAATTGCAGCAAAAAGGCCGCCGCAAAAATGCGACAGCCTTTGTTCTTTGAATTTAACAGAAAAGGCAGAAAAGCGATTACCGCCCTTCTGCCTTCATTTTATTTTGCATATTCGACTCCGCGGAATTCACGGATCACGTTAACTTTAATCTGCCCAGGATATTCGAGCTCTTGTTCGATTTTTTTCGCAATATCCTTGGCCAAAAACAGCGTCTGCGCGTCGTCGATTTGCTCCGGTTTTACGATTACGCGGACTTCTCTTCCCGCTTGAATTGCATAGCTCTTATCTACGCCTTTAAACGAAGAGGCAATCTGTTCCAACTGTTCAAGCCGCTTTACGTAATTCGTACTCGTCTCTCTGCGCGCTCCGGGACGGGCTCCGGAAATCGCATCGGCGGCCTGAACCAAAACAGCTTCGATCGTCTTCGGTTCAACGTCGCCATGGTGCGCCATGATCGCATTGACCACGTTATTGCTTTCTTTGTATTTCTTCGCGATGTCTGCGCCGATCTGAATATGCGTTCCTTCCTGTTCATGATCGACTGCCTTGCCGATATCGTGCAAGAGCCCGGCACGCTTGGCAAGATTAACGTCTAAGCCCAATTCTGCGGCCATCATGCCGGCGAGCTGAGCGACCTCGATCGAATGCTTATACACGTTCTGCCCGTAACTTGTTCTATACTTCAACCTGCCGAGCAATTTTATAATTTCCGGGTGAAGGCCGAATATTCCGACTTCAAACATAGCGGCTTCACCGTTTTCTTTAATCTGCTGATCGAGTTCTTTGCGAACTTTTTCCACCGTCTCTTCGATGCGGGCAGGATGGATTCGCCCGTCGCTTATCAATTTTTCCAAAGCGATTCTGGCGACTTCCCTGCGAACGGGATCGAAGCCTGAAAGGATCACTACTTCAGGCGTATCGTCGATGATCAATTCAATTCCCGTGGCATTCTCAAGGGCACGGATATTGCGGCCCTCTCTTCCGATGATCCGCGCCTTCATATCGTCGTTCGGAAGAGGAACAACCGATACCGTAATTTCCGACGCATGATCGCTCGCGCAACGCTGAATGGCAAGACTAATGATTTTCTTTGCCTCCGTATCCGCTTCATCTTTTGCCTGCTGTTCTATATTGCGGACCTGCAAAGCGACATCGTGGCGCGTTTCGTCTAAAATATTGTCGGAAAGGATTTTTTTCGCTTCTTCCTTCGTAAGCTGCGCAACTTTTTCCAGTTCCTGAATCATCAAATCGTGTTGATGATTGACCTTTTCCTGCATCTTTTTGATATCTTCTTCGCGCCGAACAAGATTTTTTTGCTGCTGTTCAAGCGAATCGGATCTCTTTTGAAGAGCATCCTCTTTTTTATCGAGATTGTCTTCTTTTTGCATCAAACGCTGTTCCGCTTTCTGCAATTCCTGCTTCTTTTCCCTGCTTTCACGTTCAAATTCGTTTCTGAGTTTTAATTCCTGTTCCTTAGCCTCTAATATAGCTTCTTTTTTTAATGCTTTGCTCTCGCTTTCCGCTTCATCAAGCATTACTTTAATTCTTTGATCCACATCTCCGATTTTTTTATCGACAGATTTTTTATAAAGAATTCTGCCTATAAAAAAACAGGCTGCACCAACCACTACAATAGCGCCGACAAGCGCGCCGATAAATGCACCAAGCGGCACGCTCGCTAGAAACAGGGAGCTCATATTGGTTATCATATAATAAAGCCTCCTGTAAAATGAACTAAATATAAACCGAAGAATACTTTATAACACACTTTTCATACATCGAGGCAAAGAAAAATATATCGAAAGTATTGCCTTTAATTTATACCTTTATAATTATACATGATTCCGATAAAAAAGTCAATGCTATCGTAAAAATTCACTGCGTTTCACATAAAAAAATTCGGCAACGATTTGTTGCCGAATTTTTTACAGATTTTCGATCTCGTCCAGCCAAAGCGCCGCGGAAGCATCGGAAGGCATGCGCCAATCCCCTCGAGGCGAAAGGGATACCGAACCGATCTTCACCCCGTCCGGTAAACAGGACCGCTTAAACTGCTGCGAAAAAAAGCGCTGATAAAAATTTTTCAGCCATTTCTTCAATGTAACGGCATCATATTCCCGTTTAAACGCCGCCTTTGCAAGATAATAGATCTTCCGCGGAGGAAACCCCCAACGTATTGCATAATACAGGAAAAAATCATGCAATTCATAAGGGCCTACGATCTCTTCTGTTTTTTGGGAAATTTTACCCTTTTCGGGCGGCAATAATTCCGGGCTGATTTCCGTATTTAAAATATCCCGCAAAACTTCACCCGTTTCGCCCCCGATTCGGGCCGCTTCGCTTTGGATCAAATATTTTACCAGCGTTTTCGGAACAGACGCATTCACCCCATACATCGACATGTGATCGCCGTTATATGTTGCCCAGCCCAAAGCAAGTTCGCTTAAATCTCCTGTTCCGACCACGAGACCGCCCTCGTCGTTGGCAATATCCATCAGAACCATCGTGCGCATGCGCGCCTGCGCGTTTTCGTATGCCGCATTTTTTACCTGCTCGTCGTGCCCGATATCTTTAAAATGAAGCCGCACGGATTCCGCTATCTCCACCGTACGCGACGTAACCCCCAATGATCGCATCAACCGCAGGGAATTATTGAACGTTTTGTCTGTCGTGCCGAAACAAGGCATTGTTACCGCAATGATATTCCGCCGATCCATCTGCAAAGAATCAAACGTTCGCACGGCCACGAGCAAAGCAAGAGAGCTGTCCAATCCGCCGGAAATTCCGATGACGGCACTCCCGGCCTTCGTATGCGCAATACGGGAACGAAGCCCCGCCGACTGCATGGAAAGAATGAGTTCGGCACGCTTTTCGCGGTCGGCTTCATTGCCGGGGACAAAAGGCCATTTGGAAATCGTTCGGGTTAATTTTTCCGATTTTGCCGCGGCGCGGAACGGAATAATTTTATATCCGAATAATTCGTGGGGATCATAAAAAGTATTGATCCGACGCCGCTCAAACGAAAGTTTGCGTACATCGACCTCCGAAATTGTTATCGAATTCTCAAACAACTTGCTTTCAGCCAATATTTCCCCGTTTTCGGAAATAATGTTATGCCCCGAAAATACCATATCGGTAGTCGATTCCCCGTCCCCCGCATCCGCATAAACATATGCAGAGACCGTTTTAGCCGACTGCGAACGTATCAACAGCCTGCGATAGTCCGCTTTGCCTGTCGTTTCGTCGCTGGCTGATAAATTGACGATTATATTCGCACCGGCCAAAGCATGCGAGACGGAAGGAGGATTCGGTACCCAAAGATCTTCGCAAATTTCTGCCGCTACCGTGAAATCTTCATCCGATACCGAGCGAAACAAAATGCGATTGCCGAAGGGAACTTCTCTTCCGTCAAACGCGATCGAAAGGGTCTCCCCTCTGTACGGCTGAAAATTCCGTTTTTCGTAAAATTCCGCATAATTCGGGAGATTGCTTTTGGGGACGAATGCGATTACCTGACCGTCGTTGACTGCCGCGGCGCAATTATACAATACGCCGTTTGCACGCAAAGGCACGCCCACAAAAATGAGCATTTGCAGCCCTTTGGTGGCCAATGAAATTTCTTTCAGCGCCGATAACGCCCCCTGCAGCAACACGTCCTGGCCGAACAAGTCGCCACAGGTATAACCGCAAACGCACAGTTCGGGAAAGACAAGCAACTCCGCCCCGAGCTCATCGGCCTTGCGGATCTTTTGTATGATTTCGTTCGTATTGAAACGGACATCTCCCACACGGATATGCGGCGTTGCCGCGGCAACTTTTACAAAGCCGTACTTCATCGATCTTTACTCTTCGACTGCTCCTGTCGTTTTTTCAGTCTCCTCTTTCGAGGTTTTATAGGCTGCGCGAATCTTTTCTTCGATTTCTTTTGCCTTGTCGGGATTGGTTTTCAGCCAATCGCGCATCTTTTCACGCCCCTGCGCGACCTTTTCTCCTTCATACGAAAACCATGCGCCGCTTTTGCCGATAATATCGCAGGCAATGCCCAAATCGATGATGCACCCTTCCTGCGAAATCCCCTCTCCGTACAGAATATCAAATTCCGCCGTTCTGAACGGGGGCGCCAATTTGTTTTTGACTATTTTAGCCTTCGTTTTATTGCCCATGATCCCGTCGCTGTCTTTCAAAGCATCCGCTTTACGGACATCGATGCGCACGCTGGCATAAAATTTGAGCGCCTTGCCGCCGGGCGTAGTTTCGGGATTGCCGAACATCACCCCGACCTTTTCACGCAATTGGTTGATAAAAATGACGCAAGAATGCGACTTGTTGATAATACCGGTAAGTTTACGCAATGCCTGCGACATCAAACGGGCCTGCAATCCCACATGCGGATCGCCCATATCGCCTTCTATTTCCGCCTTCGGCGTGAGGGCAGCAACAGAGTCGATAACGATCAAATCGACCGCTCCGCTGCGGACAAGGGAATCCGTAATATCGAGCGCCTGCTCGCCCGTATCCGGTTGCGAAACATAGAGATTATCTAAATCTACTCCCAATTTTTTGGCGTAAACGGGATCAAGCGCATGTTCCGCATCGACAAAAGCCGCAATCCCGCCCATCTTTTGGATCTGAGCGATGGCATGCAACGCGACCGTCGTTTTACCGGAAGATTCCGGCCCGAAAATTTCAATAATGCGCCCCCGCGGCAGACCGCCGATCCCCAATGCTATATCCAAAGAAAGACATCCGGTAGGAATTACTTCGATATCCACGTTTCCGGCAGCATCGCCGAGCTTCATGATCGCGCCTTTGCCGTAATGTTTTTCGATCTGCGCCAAAACCTGATCGAGAGCTTTCAGCTTTTCGTTATCCATTCTATACCTCTTCAATTTGTTTATTTTATTAATTTATACAGCAAAAACAATGCCTGATTGATTGCCCGCTCTGTAATTGCCTTCCTGCCGCCTTTAAAAAAGTATTTATATACAAAGACCGATTCGCTCGAACCCGCTGCAATATAGTTTAAACCTACGGGTTTTTCCGTATTATCGGAAGAAGGGCCTGCAATACCGGTCGTTGCCAAAGCTACGGAGCAATACCCCTTTCCCAACAATCCCGCAGCCATTTCGTATGCTGTTTCGTCCGATACCGCGCCCTGCTTTTGAAGTGTTTCCGCCGAAACGCCTAAGCGGCGCTGCTTCGAGGCGTTTGAATAAGCAACTACCCCTTCATATAATACATCGCTCGCTCCGGGTATTTCAATGATACGAGAGGCAATACCTCCCCCTGTAAAAGATTCGGCGATGCTGAGCTTCACCCCCCGCAATTTCAGCAACTCATATATCCTGCGATTTAACGGCGTATCGTCGATCGCATATATATATTCGTTCAAACTTTCGGCAAGAGCCTGCACCGTCTCATCTACAACTTGCTTCGGAGCCCTCTCGTCATAACTTATTTGAATCCGTATATCTCCGTATTGTTCTTGCGAAAGTACGTCTATCTCTTGACTTTTTTCTTTTATACGGTTCAAAGTATTCTGCAAAAGCTCGGAAGGAACACCCACGGCACGAATAATCGCCTGCTCATACTTCTTCGAATATTTCTCCTGCAGATACGGTATGATCTCTCCTCGCAACGCAGCGGCTCCGTCTTCTCCAGCCGAAAGGCAGAAGAGCGATTTCGCTTCATATTCGATCGGCCCGGCCGCCTTAAAAGGAATTTTCCACAATTCACAGACACGCAGTCTTAAAGAAGAAAGCAGAGTCTCTTGCGCAACCAAAAAAACGTTATCGAAAAAATTTTTGCACTCGACCACGGTCTGTGCAAATTCATGCGCATCTTCTTCCGAAAGAATAAATATCTTATCGACAAAATATCCCGCATCGGTCAGTGCATCCGGCACTGTCTCGAATTCGCAGCCGCTAAAACGGCTTCTTTTGTTACGGATAACAATACACGCATTTTTCATTCTTTCGACTCTTTTAATACCGCCCTATTCTTTACGATATAGCCGATGCCCGACCAAATCGTCAAAACCGTTGCGAGCGCAAGCGCAACCAATCCGATACCGTTCAAAACTTTGCTTGCCTGTAAAATTTCAAAAAAGTTTGCCCCCGCCAACAGGAAAGCAATCGCGATATCCTGAAACGTTGTTTTGATTTTTCCGACCTTATCGGCGGCGAGCACAAGCCCTGCCGAGGCCGCGACCATGCGAAAACCACTGACGATCAATTCCCTCGCCAATATGATCGCCACACAAATTCCTGCACAGACGATGACCCATTCGCCGCTCCACAAAACTGTAAGGATCTCCTGACGGACGAGCAACAATATGAGAGCCGTCGAAACTAAAACCTTATCGGCAATCGGGTCCAAAAACTTACCCAGATTCGTTACCAAGCCGTATTTTCGCGCTATATGCCCGTCAATAAAATCCGTACAAGCCGCAACGATAAAAACGATGCAGGCGATAAAATAATTGTATGGGATTGCATCGATAAAAAATATGACTGCAAATACGGGTATCAAAAAAATTCGCGAAAGAGTTATTTTATTCGGTAAATTCATGCGAAATCCTCCGTTTTCCCGAACAGATCATAACTGTCGGCATCTGTAATCATCACTCTGTATCGCTTTCCCTGCTCTGCGAAAGGAGCATTGAAATAGACCTTTCCATCGATTTCAGGAGCGCTCCAATATCCTCTGCCGACAAAACGGTTCTTATCATAATCGATGCCGTCGCACAGCACCTCTACCGTTTTGCCGATAAAATTTTGAAGATATTTTTCCGAAAGCTGACGCTGTACGGAATACAAAAGCTTTACCCGTGCCTGTTTTACTCTTTCCGGAATCTGCCCTTTCAATTTATAGGCAGGCGTATCCGGTTCGCGGGAATATGCAAAAAATCCGCAATTCGTTAACTCAGCTTCCCGCAAAAACAAAGCGAGAGCCTCCGCTTCTTCTTCGGTTTCCGTCGGAAACCCGGCGATAAAAGTCGACCGCAGCGCTATACCCGGAACGGCGCCTTTCAATTTTTGCAACAGCGACAAATATTCCGCCCGGCTCCCTTTGCGGTTCATCAGTTTCAGGATCCTGTCTTCGCTGTGCTGCAACGGAATATCGAGGTACTTTATGACCTTATCGTTCGTCGCGATTTCTTCGATCAAGGCATCGTCTATCGCTTCCGGATAACAATACAACAGCCGTATCTTCTGGATATTTTCCAACGCCGATAGTCCGCGAATCAATTCGACCAATTTACTCTTACCGTATAAATCGATACCATACCGCGTCGTATCCTGCGCGACCAAAATCAATTCCGAAATTTCATCCAGCGATTCCGCCTCCCGGAGCAAGCGCTCCATGGGATAAGAACGATATTTCCCGCGGATCTTCGGAATAAGGCAGTAAGTACAATGGTTATTGCATCCGTCCGCAATCTTCAAGTAAGCATAATGCAATGGCGTTGTGAGGATCCGCGCGCTTTCCGATTCGTGGCCTAAGCCGACCATATTAACCCGACGCCCTTCCCGATAGGACAATTCGATCGCTTCCAGCAAACGATCGGCATCGCCGCAGCCAAGAAACACATCCGCTTCTGTCAGCGACGGGAACAATTCCCCTATAAATTTTTCCGGAAGGCAACCGGTAACGACGATTTTTTCCAACGCTCCGCCGCGAAAGGCATTGCAATCCAAAACCGTTTCGATCGCTTCCTTTCGCGCAGAATTCAGAAACGCGCACGTATTGATTATGAGTATATTGGCTTCGGATAATTCGTTCGTGATCGTATAGCCGCGGGCATGGATAATGCCCAGCAATCTTTCAGCATCCACTCTGTTTTTATCGCATCCGAGCGAAATCATTCCGAATCGTTTTTTTTCAAGCATACCGTCAATCACCGTAATCGCCGTACTTACTGTCGAATTCTTCCTGCGTCAAAAGCACTTTACGCGCTTTGGCACCGTCGAAAGCAGAAATATAGCCCATATTTTCCATCCACTCGATGATCTTACCGGCTTTCGGATAACCCACCGAACAGCGGCGCTGAATCATCGATATCGAGGCTTGCCCGATTTGGACAACATGTTTAAGAGCCTCTATATATACGGGTTCGACTCCGTCGTCGTCTCCCGAACCGCCGCCGGACCCGCCCTTTTGATTGTTAATAAAATCTGCAACCCGATCGTCGAAATACGCTTCGTTGTGTTCGCGCACATATTCGACTACTTTATGCATTTCGTCGACGGAAACATATGTACCCTGCAAGCGGACGGGAAACGTCATGGAATCGGTGCGGTACAGCATATCGCCGTTCCCCAAAAGTTTTTCGGCTCCCGATTCATCCAAAATCGTCCGGGAATCGACTTCCTGCGTAAGTTTTAACGCGATTCGCGTGGGCAGGTTCGTCTTGATCACGCCCGTGATAACGTTGACGGACGGTCTCTGCGTCGATAAGACCATATGGATCCCCGCGGCACGAGATTTCTGCGTAAGCCTCTGGATACGGTCCTCGATCTCTTTTTTGGCGGCCGACATCAAATCGGCAAGCTCGTCGATAATGATGACGATCTTCGGCAGACGCTCTTCGTCCGGCTCCAGGCGAGCGTTATAATCATCGATTTCGCGCACAGGTATCCCCTGTTTCGCCTTTTCACGGAACAGAGCATAACGGCGCTCCATTTCCGTGATCGACCAATTCAATACGTTGATTATTTTGGGGATATCGTTGCTGAGTATCTCATTGATCATCAGATGAGGCAGTTTATCGTATACGGCAAAGTCGATCTGCTTCGGGTCGATAATAATGAACCGAAGCTCTTCGGGGCTGTATTTATACAACATACTGATGATCAGCGAATGCAGGCAAATACTCTTGCCCGAGCCGGTTGCTCCCGAAACGAGCAAGTGCTTCATCTTAAAAATATCGCCGCATACGGCGCGCCCTTCGATATCCTTGCCCATTGCAAACATCAGCGAACCGGGCTTACTCTTATTGAACGTTTCCGAACAGAGGATCTCCTTTAACCCGACCGTCGCCCTCTGTTTGTTCGGGACCTCGATGCTGATCGAACCGTTCTCATAGTTCGTTTGAATATTAACGCCGTCTTTCGCATGCAAACGCATTGCAAGTTCTTTATCGCAACTGAGTACGCGGGAAGTCGGAATATTTCCGGGGATATCGATATCATACCGCGTAACAGCCGGCCCCTGCGTAACTTTAACGATCTCCGAAGGGATCTTTAAGTTCGAAAGAGTTTCGACGATCGTATTTTTATTCCATTCCAATTCGTCTCCGTCAAGCGCGTCCATTCCCTGGTAGTCTTTCAATATATCCAGCGGAGGCGCGTTATAGCGCGGATAAACATGTTTTGCGCGCGGTTTGTCTTCTTCCTGCTTGGGCAAAGGCTCCTGCCGCATTCTGTCTCGGCGACTTTCAAGGGGGACAGGCTCCTCCCTTTCGCTTCGGGATATCTGTTCGACAGCCTCCGGAACAGCCGACTCTGCAGGCTCCTCGTCTCCGTCAAATAAATTCACGACAGACTCAAAATCTTCGGAAAGAGGATGCAGACTCGATTTTTCTTCCTCTTTTTCCGTCTCCGGGGAAAGGCTCTGTTCGTCTCGAGTTCTGAGAGGCCTGCCTGTCCGTTCAAAATCCTCTGCCGTATCCTTTAACCGCGCGCTCGTCTCGGGTTCTGCCGATTCCAGATCCTTTTCGTCTCTGCTCGCTCGCATCGAATGAGTCGGCTCTTCTGCGGCAGGAACCGAACGCCGAGACGCGAAGTCCCCGAAGCCGGCCCTGCGGACGGTATCTTCGATATCCACATGAGGAGAATTTGGCCCTTTCTCTTCATTTCTCTCTTGCTCGGCCTTACTCTCCGATACCGATAAATCTTCGCGTTTTTTCGGCTCAAATAAATTTGAATCTCGCTTCAATGCACCGGAAGAATACTCCGTATTGACATCGCGGCGATAAAAATCGCCAGCGCTTTGCTGTCCCGCTTTATTTGTCCCGTCTTCGACATGCGTCGCATCCGCAACGATCTTTTTCGGCCTGTTTGAATAAGCAATGTTATTTTCGGCCTCGTCCGAATACATCTCAGAATAAGTAGGCGCGGCATTCTGCGCGGGCGTTTGCTGCGCCGCCGGCGATTGCGGGCGAGGAGTCGACCTTTCATGCCCTTCTGAAAAAGCCGACGAAGCCGATGAAGAAGAACTCCGGAAATATTCGGAGTATTGCTCTCGGCTGATTGCTCCGCGGTTAGGATTATTGAAATAAGAATCTTTATCAAAAATTCTGTTGCTTGTATAACTGCTGTACGGGGCATCGGCCGAGGCTGAGCTCTTTGCCGCCGAACTACGAGCCGGCGCGCCGCCTCCGCCGAATCTTTCATTGTACCAATTATAGCCGCTATCGTTGCCGCGGTCAGGATACAGTATGCTGTGGCTCTGCGCATAAGGAGACATAGGCGCGGGCGCGGGCGGCTGCTGATCTTGCGCCCGACGGGCTTCCTGACGCATTTCACGCTTCGATTTAAAGTTAAAATCCTCCCCGATCGAATACAGACGCTTCGATCTTTCGATCGGATCGATCGTTTGCCTGTTCACCTGCTGCTCCTGCGCGTAATTCGGTTCTTGAACAGGAGAAGGCTGTTCGTATGCCTGCCATGACGGCGTTTCCGCATAGTTCAGATTATAAAGCCCGGATGTATTTTCTGTTGCCGAATGCATTGCCGCATCGGCCGGTTCCGCCTCTTTGCGATGTTTGCGGCGTTTTCCCAAAGCGCCGGTTTTGGATGCATAGATCAGGTATGCGGCGCCGACCGTGAGGAGCGAAAAAATGATATATCCGCCGACGGCTGTCGTTAACTTAACTACGGGGAAAACGATCAGCCCGAAGATCACGCCGCCGCCCGTCGTTTGAAAAAAGCTGTTTTCCCCTGCCTTGTAGCAAGCCGCCAAATATTCGCCGTAGCTTGCATACGATATTCCGGAAGTCGCGGCCGTGATAGTATGCACCAAACATACGAGACAGGCAAACAAAAGAACGCATAGCCACGCTGTTTTCCGGGAAACGCTGAATTTTTTCCCTGTGATCAGAACAATGCCTGCATAAACAAGCGCGGCCAATACCGCATACGAACAGTAGCCGAACGTTCCCAATAAAAACGAACTGATTGCAAAGCCGACACTGCCGAATACGACATCGCGCGTAATCAGCAAAACGAGCGCAAGAACGGCAAAAAGCACGAGAACAATTCCCATCGTTTCGCGCGTAAAAATTCGATCTTTATCTTTTTTATTGTTTTCGCTGCCTCTTCCCAGGTTATTCAAAACGCATCTCCCCTATATGGATAAAACCGTAATTCGGTCATTGAATTTATTATATCATTTTTTTGCTTTTATTTCAATTAAATAAGCGGGATTTATTGTTTACCGCATATATTTTTTGCAATCAGACAAATAAAAAAGCCCCCGCCGATGCGGGGGCCTCGAAAAAAGATTTACATATCTTCTTTCTCGTTGCTCCAGGAATACATTTTACGCAATTCTTTGCCGACTTCTTCCAATTGATGCGAAGCCTCCATTGCGCGTTTTGCATTAAAATGCGCCCTGCCGTTATTATTTTCGGCGATCCACTTGCTCGCAAAGGTTCCGTCCTGGATCTCTTCGAGCACCTTTTTCATTTCCTTCTTCGTCTCTTCCGTAATAATACGTTTACCGATTTCGTAGTCGCCGAATTCCGCCGTATCGGAGATGGAATAACGCATCATCGAGAAGCCGCCTTTGTAAATCAAATCAACGATCAGCTTCATTTCGTGAATGCATTCAAAATACGCGTTTCTGGGATCATACCCCGCTTCGACCAAAGTTTCGAAGCCCGCTTTCATGAGCGCCGTTACGCCGCCGCAAAGCACGGCCTGCTCGCCGAACAAGTCGGTTTCCGTTTCGCACTTGAACGTTGTCTCCAAAACGCCGGCGCGCGCGCCGCCGATCCCCGCGGCATACGCCAAGGCGATATCCAATGCCTTACCCGTCGCATCCTGATGGATCGCCACCAAACAAGGCGTTCCTTTGCCTGCAACATATTCCGAACGAACGGTGTGGCCGGGAGCTTTCGGCGCAATCATAAACACATCCACATTGGCGGGAGGAGTAATTTGTTTGAAATGAATATTAAAGCCGTGCGCAAACGCAAGAGCCTTTCCTTCCGTCAGGTTCGGCTCGATACTTTCTTTATACAGCTTTGCCTGTTTTTCATCGGGCGTCAAGATCATAATAATATCTGCCGCCTTGGCCGCTTCCGCCGCAGTCATCACCTTTAAGCCCGCTTTTTCTGCTTTAGCCCAAGATTTGCTGCCGTTATAAAGGCCAACCACTACTTTTACGCCGCTCTCTTTTAAATTAAGCGCATGCGCATGACCTTGGCTGCCATAGCCGATAATAGCGACCGTCTTATTCTTCAGCACATTGATATCACAATCGGACTGATAATATATTTTTGACATGAGAGTTCTTCCTCCGAACAATTTATTCTGAATCAAATTCTTAAATATTATAGTACGCAAAAAAAAATCCGTCAAGCAATTCAACGATTTTCACAATGAATTTTTGTTATGAGTGCTATGCGTGAAGCGAATTACTCTCTGTAGGGAAAACAAGGATGAAATTATTGCGTTTTCTTCAAAAAAAATATATAATGGAAGCAACTTTGAACGGAGGGAACGCCATGCGTACAGAGACGGAAGAATTGATCCTGTTGAAAAACATCTTTTCCGATCCAATAGCCGCAAACTATAAAAAAGCTCTTGAAGAGCGAAACGCAACCGATTATGCACGCGCATATGAATTGTTGTTGGAATGCGATCATGAAGACCGATTCGGCGAGTATATAGCGCGGAAAATTTTATTCGACGACAATCTTTTTGCCAAGCGGGCCTTTGAAGGGAATCTTACCCCCCATATTCGGGAAGCCTACCGGAGAGATTTGATCATCCTTCAAAATTTCGCCAAAGCCGCCGACAGCCTGGCCGAAAAACTCGCGCTGCCGAAAGATTACCCTTGCATTCGCTATGGGGAGAATAATTCCCTGTTCGGACCGTGCTGGAGCTCTGAACGATCGATCTCTTCAGCGGAAGAGTTTTACCGGAAGAACGGCTATGGAATTTTCATCGGCAGCAAGGCATTTACATTCGAAAACGGGAATTTGTGCCCGGTGCGAAACACTTCCGACATTTCGCTTTCAGACCTGAAAGATTATGAAACAGAAAAGCGATTGGTAGAAGACAACGTCGTGAATTTCGTTCAGGGACTTCCTTTTACGAACATGCTCCTTTACGGCGACAAAGGCACAGGCAAATCTTCGACCGTGCATGCCGTTTTGAACAAATATGCCGAAAAAGGTTTGCGCGCCGTAGAAATCCCCAAGAATCAAATCAAAGAGATCAACGCCGTCAAAGAACTGCTGGCGGCTTTGCCCTTTAAATTTTTATTGTTCATCGACGACCTCTCGTTGGAAGAACATGACGAAAACGTAACTTCTTTAAAAGCCAGCCTGGAAGGAAGCATGAATGAAAAGAGCGCCAACGTTATGATCGCCGCTACTTCCAACCGGCGCCATATCCTTAAAGAAAATTTTTCGGACCGAGAAAACAGCGTGCATGCGCGCGATACTATGGAAGAACAGCTTTCACTGTCCGATCGATTCGGGTTGACCGTATGTTTCTCTTCCACCGGGAAAAATGAGTACCTTTCGATCGTGCGTCAGCTTGCCGAAGACGCGAAAATTACAATGCCGCAGGAGGAGCTCTTTTCTTTGGCCGAACGCTGGGCGCTCATAAAAGGAGGCCGATCCCCCCGACGCGCAAAGCAATTTATCGATTACATTTATTCCTGCACTGCAAAAGGATCCGATATTTACTTTTAAAAGCACAGAGCGGCTCAATTCAGCCGCTCTGTTTTTATATTTTCCGCTTTTGCAAAAGTTGTTTGGCCACGTAATAAATATCGCCCGCGCCTAAAAACAGCACCCTGTCTTCCGGCGTCAGAGAACACCGCAAGTAGATCCCCAACTCGCGCAATGATTCAATATACAGAGATTTCGGAAGACTTTCGGCCAAAGTCAAAGCACTGCCCTCCGCATCAAAATATTCCCTCGCCGGATATGTTTTATAAATTACAAGATTCTCGATATCTTTTAAAACGCGGACAAAGTCTTCAAACAAAAGTTTCGTTCTCGAATATGTATGCGGCTGAAATACAACGAACAACCTGCCTTTATCCATTTCGCCGGCTGTTCGAAGCACAGCCGCCAATTCGCGCGGATGGTGCGCATAATCCGCAATAATGTCGGCCCCGCATAATTTTCCCAAAAACTCAAACCGCCTGCGGATACCGCGAAATTTTTGAAGCCCTTCGGCAATAAATGCCGACGGATAATGGTAGTAACAGGCAACGCTTGCGGCCGCCAAAGCGTTATAAATATTATGCCGTCCATAAACATTTAGGCGTATTCTGTCGAATATCTCACCTTGGATGCGCAGCGAAAAAGAGTATTTACCGCCATTCGAACGAATATTTTCGGCAGACACATCGCTGTTCTTTCCCATGCCGAATGTCATTGCCCGCGGAATTTTTTTTGCTATCCGGTCTTCCGAACAGACAGCGCATCCTCCGGCAGAAAACGCAAACTCTTCATATGCGCGCAGAAGATTTTCTTCATTTTTGTAATATTCCAGATGATCCGCATCCGTATTGAGGATAACCGCAAAATCCGGTTTAAGTTTTAAAAAATTCCCTTGAAATTCGCATGCTTCCGTAATAAAAAATTTATTTCCGCCGGCATAAAAATTGTGAAATTCAAAATCATCCCCCCCGATATGCGCACTGACGTTCCCCGAACACTCCCGCATAACGTGCGCACACATGGCTGTTGCCGTCGTCTTGCCGTGGCAGCCGGCGATCCCGATCACATTTTCAAATTCCGACGCTACCAGAGACAGCAATTCCGCCCTGCCGACGACCGGCAAATTTCTCTTTTTTGCTTCCATCAGTTCCGGATTTTTATCGGAGATCGCCGAACTGACCACAACGATTTCCGCTCCGTTTAAATTGGAAGCTTTATGCCCTATAAATATACGGACACCCTCTTTTTCGAGCTGCGCGGTTTGCTCGTTTGCCTGAACGTCGCTTCCCTGCACGAAAAAACCGAGCGTATGCAGATAATGCGCGAGCCCGCTCATGCTGATTCCGCCGATCCCAATAAAAAAAACGGACTCTTTATCCGTCCAAAACGCTTTTCTCATACGATAAATATATGCTTTTACAGAAAAAAACTGACATATTTATCGAAAAAAAACAAAATTTTTTGAAATTTTTAAAAATTTTTTCGTTACACTATTGAAAATTCAAAAAATGTATAGTAAAATGGAATTACGAATGAACGTTACTGCATAAGGAGGTTGATTGATTTGAAAATTTCAGACGTTCGAATCAGATTCGTAAAGAAAGATGAAAGCAAATTAAAAGCGGTTGCTTCTATCACC
>OGGQ01000345.1_pt1 | contig 68236 bp, 54 predicted proteins | sample 1571191 | NCBI WGS metagenome assembly OGGQ01 (sample SAMEA2582061, study PRJEB24529) | metagenome | biome: Human gut stool | place: China | collected 2011
TTAATTCTGACATTGGTTTACTAAGTTTACTGTAAACTTTTTTCAGGACAATACATTAAGCTTGGCTTACCCTTACTCTAAGCCATAAACACAACAACTACACATCACCAACACAGCATATACATACATTAGTGTCTATACTACGTTTGTGATGTGTAAGAATTCCCTTAGTATCTTAGGCCAAGGATAGAGGATAGATAAAGATTCCCCTTTCCTTCTATAGAGGGAATTTGAAGCTAGGATTTGGGAGCACCTTTTATTCCCTTCTTCCCAAATAAATCATGATATAATATAATAAGGTAGCCAAAGAAGAAAGTGCGGCAATCACATAGGTATACGCAGCCCATTTCAAAGCATCCTTAGCACTCTCTTGCGATTCATAAGTCGTGATACCGGAATTACGTAACCAAGCCAAAGCCCGGTGACTGGCATCTATCTCGACTGGCAGAGTAATGATACTAAACAAAGTTGTCATCGCAAAAAGAGCTATACCGATCAACAATAAATTGGGGAAAGTGTCGACCAAAATAATTCCCGCCAACAAAATCCATTGCACCCAATGCGACGCAAAGCTCACCACCGGAACCAGAGCCGAACGTAATTGCAACATACTATACGCTTGAGCATGCTGTAAAGCGTGTCCACATTCATGAGCAGCGACAGCGGCGGCTGCCACATTGGCACCATAATATACTTCGTGACTTAAATTAATAGTCTTGTTCGTGGGGTTGTAGTGATCCGTCAATTGTCCTTCCACACTACCGATTTTTACGCCTTGCACCCCGTTATCCCGCAACATTTTCTCCACCACGTCACGACCCGTCATCCCGTTAGCGGTGGGTATCTTAGAGTATTTTTTAAAACGACTTTGTAATTGATGGCTCACCAGCCAACTCAACAAAGTAAACCCGATAAATATAACCCAAATAAAGGTTAATCCTGCCATATTCAAATAATCAATTAAAGTTTTTCCAAAGATATACAAAAAGTACGCCATCGCCCTAGAGCATTATATATAAAAAATACTAACACGGGCTTTCTATATTTATTTTCATCAAGAATGACATTCTCTATTGTTTTTTTAGAAAATCTTCACTAATTTGTAACCCTCGAATCATTCGAAGAGTTAATACGTTTACAATATTAATCTAAACCGTATTATAATGAAAACCTATAAACCTAACGAAATTAAAAACATCGCGCTCGTAGGTAGTGCCGGATCCGGCAAAACCACGTTAGCGGAAGCTATGATGTATGAGGGCGGGGTCATCCCGCGCAGAGGTAGCATTAGTGCAAAAAACACTTCATCCGACTACCGTCCGGTAGAACAGGAATACGGATCATCAGTATTCCCGGCTGTATTATACACAGAATGGAAGGAGCACAAGCTCAATTTCATTGACACGCCGGGAGCAGACGATTTCGTAGGAGGAGTTATCTCTGCGCTGAACGTTGTTGATACCGGAGTAATGGTTATTAACGCCGTCAGAGGTATTGAAGTCGGTACCGAAATCATCAGCCGCCATGCCAAAAGACTAAATAAACCGCTCATTTTCGTTATAAATCAGGTTGATCACGAGAAAGCAAACTTTGATCACACGGTGGAACAGGCCAAAGCAGCTTTCGGCTCGAAAGTTGTGCTAGTTCAATACCCGGTGAACCCGGGAATCGGCTTTAACCGCGTCATCGACGTCTTGAAAATGGAGATGTATCAATGGAAACCGGAAGGCGGTAAACCCGACGTACTCCCCATTCCCAAGGAAGAAGAAGAAAAAGCGAACGAATTACATAACGCACTGATCGAAGCGGCTGCCGAAAACGACGAGGGATTGATGGAATTATTCTTTGACAAGGGTAGTCTCACGGAAGATGAAATGCGTGCCGGAATCCGCAAAGGACTTATCGCACGAGATATGTTCCCCGTTTTCTGCGTGTCGGCAGAAAAAGATATGTGCGTACGCCGTTTTATGGAGTTCGTGATCAATGTGGCTCCCAGTGCCAGCTCCATGCCACCTTCCATCACGGAAGACGGGGACGAAGTTCCGTACGATGAGAAAGGCCCAACTTCTTTATATATGTTCAACACGACGGTTGAACCTCACTTGGGTGAAGTGATCTACTTTAAAGTAGCATCCGGGACTATCCACGAGGGGGACGACCTGTACAATGTCACCAATGATGCGAAAGAACGTATCTCAACACTATACGCAGTGGCCGGAAAGAACCGGACGAAAGTGACTGAAATGATGGCCGGAGACATCGGAGCTACCGTGAAATTGAAAAACACGAATAACGGCGATACATTGAACGAGAAAGACGTTCATTATAAGTTCGGCAAGATTCAATACCCGAATCCTCGTTTCAGAACAGCCGTCAGGGCCGTGAACACGAGCGACGAGGAAAAACTGGCGGAAATCCTGCAACGGATTCACCAGGAAGACCCGACATTCCTCGTGGAATATTCCAAGGAATTAAAACAAATGATCATCTCCGGACAGGGCGAGTTCCACTTGAACACCATGAAATGGCGTATCGAGCACAATGATAAACTGGAAATCGAATTCTACCCGCCACGTATCCCGTACCGTGAAACCATCACGAAATACGCTTACGCAGACTATCGCCACAAGAAACAATCGGGTGGTGCCGGACAATTCGGTGAGGTTCATCTCGTGATTGAACCCTACACGGAAGGAATGCCCGCCCCAACCATGTACAAGATCAATGGCGTGGATAGTAAAATTTCTGTGAAAGACTCCGAAGTTGTTGAACTTCCGTGGGGCGGTAAACTGGTATTCTACAACTGTATCGTGGGAGGTGTGATTGACGCACGTTTCATGCCCGCTATCTTGAAAGGGATCATGGAAAAGATGGAAGAAGGACCGCTTACCGGATCATACGCACGGGATATACGTGTCAGCGTGTACGACGGAAAAATGCACCCCGTGGATTCAAACGAAATTTCGTTCAAACTTGCCGGACGTCACGCTTTCAGCACGGCGTTCAAACAAGCATCCCCGAAGATTTTGGAGCCGATCTACGACGTGGAAGTTCTCGTTCCGGATGAATACATGGGTGATGTCATGGGCGATCTGCAAACTCGTAGAGCAATCATCATGGGTATGGAAGCTGATTCCGGATTCCAGAAATTGATGGCTAAAGTACCGTTGAAAGAGATGCAACGCTACTCCACGGCATTGAGTTCCATCACGGGAGGACGAGCGACTTTCACCATGAATTTCTCCGGATATGAAAAAGTACCAGCTGAAGTTCAAGAAGAATTGTTGAAAGCTTACCAAGAGCAAGAAGAAGACGAATAGACAGAAAAGCAGAAAGCCGATCAATGATCGGCTTTCTTTCTTAAAGAACGACCGCAATTCAAGGACATTTTCTTATTTTTGCATCGAAATCAAAACACTCAATTTATGCACCTGTTTTACACGCCGGACATCACGACAAACGAGTACACGCTCCCGGAAGAGGAATCCAAACATTGTATCAAAGTACTCCGCCTAGAGGTAGGAAACGAAATTTTCCTTATCGACGGGAAAGGCGGTTTCTACCGATGCGAGATTATCCAGGCACAACCGAAACGCTGTGAAGTTCGCTGTGTGGAAAAAACAGAGGAGTACGGGAAACGGGCTTTCCACATTCATATTGCCATTGCCCCGACAAAAAATATTGAACGAATCGAATGGTTTCTGGAAAAATGCACGGAGATCGGGATTGACGAAATTACTCCCCTACTCTGCGATCACTCGGAACGCAAGGTGATCAAGGAAGATAGACTGGAGAAAGTGATTATTTCCGCCATGAAACAATCCTTGAAAGCCTATTTACCGAAACTCAACCCCCTGACAGAATTTTCCCGTTTCGTAAAAAACAATCCATCCACGTTGCAATGTATCGCTCATTGTGACGAGGGGTATAAAAAATCACTTCAAGAAATCTATCAACCCGGCCAAGACATCACGATCCTCATCGGCCCGGAGGGAGACTTTTCGGGAAATGAAATCACACTGGCCCTAGAAAACAACTTCATACCCGTAACCCTTGGAGAAAGCCGCCTGCGAACGGAGACTGCCGGAATTGTTGCTTGCCATAGTATCAATTTTATGAATGAAATAAAACATAAATCCCAAATGAAGTAGTTCTGCCATATTATTTGTATTTTTGCAGACACAAGATTAAATGTTTTTCTGAATTTATTTATCGTGGATTTTATTAACGAATTGAACGAGAACCAACGAGAGGCCGTCGTGAACACGGAAGGCCCCACACTTGTGATTGCCGGAGCAGGATCGGGTAAAACAAGGGTATTGACATATCGTATTGCAAACTTGTTGAGTAAAGGAGTACCCGCATACCGTATTCTCGCACTGACGTTTACCAACAAAGCCGCACGGGAGATGCAAAAACGTATTGCCACCCTCGTGGGACAAGGTAATGCTGCCAACTTATGGATGGGAACCTTCCACTCCATTTTCTCCAAAATTCTACGGGTTGAGGCCGAGCATCTCGGGTACACGTCCAATTTCACGATATATGATTCACAGGATTCGAAAAACCTGATCAAGTCTATTGTCAAGGACCTGAAACTGGACGACAAGGTGTACAAGCCCAACGACGTACTGGGACGCATCTCCATGGCCAAGAACAATCTCGTCGTGGCACAGGCATACGCCCAATCGGCAAAGATCACTTCTGCCGACCAAGCGGCCAAGAAACCCATGATCTCGGAAATATACAAGTATTACCAAGCCCGTTGCAAGCAAAGCGACGTCATGGATTTCGATGACCTCCTATTGCAAACGAATATTCTCTTTCGGGATTTTCCGGAGATACTGGAAAAATACCAGAAGAAGTTCGACTACATACTCGTGGACGAGTACCAGGACACAAACTATTCACAGTACCTCATCATCAAAAGACTAGCTGAACAGCATAAAAACATCTGTGTGGTAGGTGATGACGCGCAAAGTATTTATTCATTCCGGGGTGCCCGCATCGAGAACATCTTGAATTTCCGAAATGATTACCCGGGCTACAAGTTGTGCAAGCTGGAACAAAATTACCGTTCCACGACCACCATCGTTGACGCTGCCAATAGCATCATCAGCCGGAACAAGGAACAAATTCCGAAAAAAACATTCTCCCAGAACGAAGAAGGAGATAAAATCCGGGTGATGAAAGCCTTATCCGACAAGGAAGAAGGTTTCCAAGTGGCACAGGAGATATTCCGCATCTCCCAAAACGAACAAGCGGAGTTCAATAATTTCGCTATCCTGTATCGGACAAACGCCCAGTCCCGTATCATGGAAGAGGCCTTACGAAAAAGAAACATACCTTATAAAATATACGGTGGACTTTCATTCTACCAACGCAAGGAGATCAAAGACCTGATTGCCTACCTGCGACTGACAATCAACCAAAATGACGAGGAAGCCTTAAAACGAATCATCAATTATCCGCGGCGAGGCATCGGAGACACCACGATCGACAAGCTGAAAGAAGTGGCACAAAAATACAACGTGAGCATCTGGACGTTACTTTGCAACTTGAACAAAGTTCCGGGTATGGTTTCTGTCATGACTGCAGCCAAACTAACTCATTTCAGACAACTTATCGAGGGATTCACCGAGATTGCCAAAGAAGAGAATGCATACGAAACAACTTATCGAGTGGCCAAAGCATCCGGTATCATAGAAGACCTTTCTTCCGATGACACGCCGGAAGGAGTATCCCGCCGAGAAAACATACAGGAGTTAATGAATGCTGTCAAAGATTTCTGTGAAACCGCTTACAAGGAAGGGCGGGATGACAAACTCCCCGCATTTCTGGAAGGTGTTGCCCTGTTAACCGATCAGGATAGCGAGAAACCGGAAGACAATAATAAGGTGACCCTAATGACCATCCACTCCGCCAAGGGACTGGAGTTTGAAAACGTCTTTATCGTGGGCATGGAAGAAGAACTTTTCCCCGCCCAGCAAAGTGCCTATTCCCCTTCCGCTTTGGAAGAAGAGAGAAGGTTGTTTTACGTGGCACTGACCCGTGCAGAGAAAAGAGTGATCATGACCTATTCCACTTCCCGGTACAAAAATGGTAACGTGGTCTATCCGCAACCCTCCCGGTTTATCGCAGAAATCGACCCGCACTACTTGGATGGATTTTTCACCCTGGCCCGTCCCTCCATGGGACGCTCATTACACGGTCCCGGAATACAGGAAAAAGTAGCACGTCCTAACATTACCCTTCAACCCAAGGTTGAAGTGCCGGACATTGACACCTCGAAACTGGTACCCATCAACGGGGAACAGATTATTCCCGGCATGGTGATCTTTCACCCCAATTTTGGCCCGGGAAAGGTAATTTCCATAGATGGCTTGGGAGTAAATAAAAAGGCAAAAGTGATGTTCCCAAAGCATGGTCAAAAGGTTTTATTGTTAAAGTTTGCAAAACTTTACGTGCAAGGACATACAAATTAATGACTTAATAAACAAAAAATATTATATTTGCAACATATTCTAATTTCTAATAGATGCGAGGGATTGATTATTCCGGTATTTTAATGTGATTTTCCGGCGTTTTCCCATAAAATAAAAAATTTTTAAGACCAAAATTATCCTGTAATGGACTATAATAGCCAAAGAAAAAAACTTATTCTTCCCGAATATGGAAGGAATATTCAAATGATGGTTGACCACCTGGCAACAATAACAAACAGAGACGAACGTACCCGTGCAGCCAAAACAGTAATCAGCGTGATGGGAAATCTTTACCCACACCTTCGGGATGTTCCGGATTTCCGTCATAAATTGTGGGATCACCTGATGATCATGTCAAACTTCACGCTGGACATTGATTCTCCTTACCCACTCCCGGAAAAAGATATTCTGGAAGAAAAACCGGAAAAGTTACCGTATAACAATCACCGGATCAAATACAAACACTACGGTCTTCTCACCGAAAAACTAATTGAGAAAATCAAAGAAACAGAAGACCCCGAAATCAAAAGAGTACTTACGGTGTTAACCGCCAACCACATGAAAAAATCATTCCTTACGTGGAATAAAGACTCCGTGGAAGACGATCAAATTTACAACGACATCAATACATTATACGGTGGCAATATCGAAATGCCGGAAGGGATGATCCTTTCTCATTCGAAAGACTTGTTGCAGAAGAAAAATACCAAACCCACGAATAACAACAAGCAACAGAAAAACAATAAGAAACAATTTTACAAAAAACACAACTAAAATCATCCAATCTAAAATTACTTGAGATGTTAGTTACTCTAATCTTCGGGGGAAATCAAGGGGATCGGAAAGCCTTGATCGGTGAGGCCATAACGGAAATGTCAAGCATAGGGAAGATCGAACTCTGTTCTTCCCTTTACGAAACCGCCCCGTGGGGATTCAAATCATCTGATTCTTTTTATAATCAAATTGTTACTTACGAAACAAATCTACTTCCAGAAGAAGTTTTGGATAAATGTCAGGCCACAGAACAAAAACTCGGACGAGTCCGCTCCGGTACTCAGTTCTGTTCCCGAACCATGGATATAGACATTCTTTTCTGTGATTCCCAAATCATCAACACGCCTCGCCTGACAGTTCCTCATCCCAGACTAGCACAACGTAATTTCGTACTTGCCCCCCTGAACGAAATCATGCCGGCCTTCATTCATCCGGTCATTCACAAAAACATTGCCACTCTTCTCGCAGAATGCACGGACACGCTAAAAGCGGAGATAATTTGAAAAAATAAACTCCTCCGTCACTTCGTGCCACCTCCTCTATAAACAGAGGAGGAGCTGGTGACTCTTCCTGAAGACGGGGAGTATTTCAACTCTCCCTCTGTTTATAGAGGGAGTACCCCAAAAGGGGGAGGGAGTTTGAGAAATGACTTTTTGGACAACTCCTACCCGAAGGAGGGGTGTTCAATCTAAAATCTAAAATCCCTAAATCTAAAATTATTGCGTTCTTCCTCAATCAACCCGTCTGATCTCCGCACCAATCGCATTCAGCTTTTCATCAATATGCTCGTAACCGCGGTCTATCTGGTCGATATTATCAATAACACTTGTTCCTTGCGCAGACAACGCCGCAATCAACAAGGCAATTCCGGCACGTATATCCGGCGACGTCATCTTGGTGGCCCGTAACTGAGATTCATGATTTTGCCCGATAACCGTGGCCCGATGCGGGTCGCAAAGAATAATCTTCGCCCCCATGTCGATTAATTTGTCCACGAAGAACAAGCGGCTCTCGAACATTTTCTGATGAATCAGCACGCTCCCTTTTGCCTGAGTAGCAACAACAAGGAATACACTCAACAAGTCGGGCGTCAATCCCGGCCAAGGAGCATCGGCAATCGTCAGAATTGAACCATCAATGAAATCTTCTATCATGTAATGTTCCTGACGAGGAATATATAAATCATCCCCACGTTCCTCTACCCGAATTCCCAACTTACGGAACGCATCCGGAATAATACCTAACTGAGGAATAGCAACATTCTTAATCGTGATCTCCGAGCGGGTCAATGCTGCAAGTCCTATGTAACTACCCACCTCGATCATGTCGGGTAAACAACGATGCTGACACCCCCCAAGACTTTCAACCCCTTCAATCGTCAACAAATTGGAAGCAATCCCCGAAATCCGGGCCCCCATAGCATTCAACATCCGGCACAACTGCTGCACATAAGGTTCGCAGGCCGCATTATAGATCGTGGTCACCCCTTCCGCCAACACGGCAGCCATGATAATATTCGCCGTTCCGGTCACCGATGCCTCATCAAGTAACATATAAGTTCCCCGTAATTTCTGGGCAGAGGCCTTGTAACACCCCGAAATCGCATCATACTCGAACGTAGCTCCCAATTTCTCGAAACCAAGAAAATGGGTATCTAACCGACGACGCCCGATTTTATCCCCTCCCGGCTTGGGAACCAAACCGCAACCATGCATGGCTAACAGCGGACCCAAAATCATGATCGACCCGCGTAAACTAGCCGCTTTACTATAAAAATCTTCTGTTTCCAAGTAATCGAAATTTATCTCGTTCGCCCGGAAAGAAAACTCACCTTTTTGAAGTCTCTCCACCTTCACACCCATACCCCGAAGCAGATCAATCAATTTTATCACGTCCAATATCTCCGGGATATTACTGATAACCACTTCTTCCCTAGTCAACAAACAAGCACAGATCACCTGTAATGCCTCATTCTTTGCTCCCTGGGGAACTAACTCACCTTTCAATCGTCTCCCACCAATAACTTCAAATTTGCTCATGTCGTATAATTAAAGAGTTACAGTTTTCGCTACAAACATTTTAGCCACGCATCGTAAGGGTATATCTATCTCCCGAAACGCAACCGAATTCTGCACGTAAAACTATCAAAAAAACGGACGCCAACAAAAATATTTATAGGAACTTTAATTATTTCAATTTACAACTCTTGTAAATACATATATAACTCTCAGGAATATTCGTTAAACAAACAATCAGCTAAAAATATATTACAGAAGGGGATTAGTTAAGAAAAATCTCAATAAATAAAACTTAAATCCAATTGTACTGAAGGGGAACACTTCATTTAGATTTGATCAATCTCACAACTATATGCTATCAAATCTAATCTCTTTTCCAAAAAGAACAAATTTTACTAGAAACAGAAACATTAATAATTATGGTAAATAGTATAAATGAAACTTTAGCCGTATTTTAACATAGAAGAATGAACGATTAGTTATTTTAACTCAAAAAGAACCCAAATTAGATACACTTTCATACATTTATATTATCTACCTTTAGAATGTATACAATAAATAATTAAACGCATCTTGTACAAGATTATTTTCAATTTAAAACTTAAAACTATGAATAAGAAATTATTTTTTTTCATTCACATAGTTACTATTTTAGTTGCTTTTATCGCATGCAAAAATGATAGTAATTCTGTTCCCATTCAACAAGAAGATCTAAGTCTAGAAGCACAGACAGCGTTAGATATAGTGAACACCTTCAGGAAGCAGGTGGCTCCTAGTGGTATGTCTAGATCTATCTCGAGTTCAGATTTGAATATTTTAGATTGCCAACAAGAAGAGGTGTTATTACGTAAGACTGAAAATAGTGAATCAACTTTAGCCCGTCCCACGGCTGATGAAATTGAAAAAGTAAGCCTTTATAATATCAAATTTGAATTAAACGGTAAAAAGGGATTTGCTTACTCTTCTCCTGACCTACGCATAAATCGGGTCTTAGCTTATTGCGAAAATGGCTTGATTGAAGACACTATATACATAAAGGGTATGGCCATGGCTATTAAAGGAATTACCCAATCTTGTGCGAATGATTTAAACGAATATTACTCTAATGACAGAGCATCGTCTCGCACCAATGAAAAAACTTCAACCAATGGGCCATTTATGCTTACTGAGTGGTCGCAAGATGCACCCTATAATGAAAATTGTGGAGGAAGTGGATGTTCCACGACAAATAATGGTAAATACCCAGCCGGTTGCGTTGGTATTGCTGTAGCTCAAAGCGTGGCTTTTCTTAATAAATACGATTCACAGTTCAATCTTGCTGCGTTAAAAAAAGAAAAACACATATATTCTTTCAGCCCTTTAGCTGCAGAAGTTGCAAAATTCGTATATCATGTTGCAGCCGGGTGCAAGACTGATTTTGCTTGTTCAGGTAGTGGTTCTACATTAGCAAAAGCTACAGATTATCTCCAATCGATCGGTTATAATCAAGATTTTCTAGATTATTATTATAGAAAAGCAAGTTCCATAGATAACCAATTAATCGGGTGTTTGTTGATGGACAGGCCAGTTTGCGTGGGAGGAAATACAGGTAAAGGAAATGGTCATGCATGGGTATTTGATGGGATATCTGCAACAACAACAGACAGAGTTGGTGAAGTGAAAAAAATTCTTGCCCTTCACTGCAATTGGGGATGGGGAGGATTAGGAAATGGTTGGTATGATAATGGGAATTGGTATAATCCTGTAGATCAAACAACATTTGAACCTATATCCGACAACGGTTCTTTTTACAGGAACAATGAATATATTTACTTTAGATACACAAGACGTTAATTAATATTCAGCAAAAAGGGGAGAAAACACCCCCTTTTTGCTAATAAATCAAATAAATCTTACTTCAATTGTTCAATTAAAATTCCATCAAAACAATTTCCAGATTGCAAACCGACAAATAACTCTCTCAATGATTTTTCTTTATTTTCATCAATAGAAATTGTAAGTCCACCATCAAAAATATCAATAGAAAACCACTTTTCCTTTATTGGAAAATTAGATGTACTATCGGAATAATACAAGGTAGTAATTATGGTGTCTCCATCTACTATCGTCCTCCATGAATTAACCCACCAAGCACCATTATTAACTTGAAAGAAATGTTTTCCCCCTTCTTCACCAAAATCCATGTAATTTTCTTTCAAACCGACACTACCATCACATCCAAGTTCTGAATAATCCTCTTTACACATATAGCATGTGCAAATGAACGTAAAAAGTACGATCCCGCAAATTATTGTTCTAATTTTCATACAAACCGACCATTAGTTGTTATTTCTTTCAAAGGTATTGAAAATAAAAAAAATACCAGTAAGATTTATGTTAAAATAGAATGTTTTATTCAACAAACTTAAAAGAATTCATATAAAAGATGACGAACATCATAAAGACTCGAATCTCCCTTCGAGTAATTCTTAGAGGACCCAAGCCTCGTTATTAAATTTCTCTCAGATATCTTCTAATATTATGAACTTTATAAACCGAATCGACAAAATCAATTAAAATTTTGTATGACCGGAATTATATCCATACATTTGTAAACAAGATTTACAATATAAGCCATATTTTGTATCTCTAAATTTTACCAGAGATTATTAATAATTTAAAACAACACATAATGAAAAGCTTTCTGAAATACTTGTTAGCGACCATTGTCGGTATTATTATCGTACATGTTATCCTGTTTTTCGTGTTTATCGGACTCGTCGGGGCCATAGCCAGTTTCTCCAATCCCACGATCGAGATCAAGGACAACACGATACTAAAACTATCACTGAAGACAGCGATCCCGGACAGGGCATCAGAGAACCCATTTCAGAACTTTAACTTGATGACCATGAGCCCAGAGAAACAAATCGGGCTAAATAAAATACTTGAATACATTGACAATGCCAGCAAGGATTCCCGCATCAAGGGGATTTACTTGGATCTGACAGAGATTAACTCTAATTTCGGGGCCCTCGCCACGATTGACGAAATCCGGAATGCTTTGTTGAGGTTCAAGAAAAGCGGTAAATTCATTTACAGTTACACCAATCTGGGGTATTCCCAAAAGAGCTACTACTTGGCGACAGTTGCCGATAGTGTTTTCGTTAATCCCGAAACTCCGCTACTGTTAACCGGAATGAGCGCAAATATATCATTCTATAAAGACCTTTTGAAAAAAATCGGTATACAACCGGAAGTCATTCGTGTCGGTAAATTCAAATCAGCCGTGGAACCCTACATCGAAACACACATGAGTGATGCCAACCGGGAACAGGTACTGACTTATTTAGGTTCTCTTTGGGGTAACATCGTGAAAGGAATTTCCGCCAGCAGAAATATCCCGGTAGAAAAGATCAATCAAATCACCGATGATTTCAAAATCTACCCGACAGAAGAATTCGTGAAAGAAGGATTTTTCGATGGCGCCCTCTACGAAAACACCATGCTCGATAAACTACGTGAAGCATGTGGGCTAACAGATGATGAAAAACTATCCCTGACAAGTTTCGAGGATTACACGAAAGCCACTTTCCCTACCGTGAATCTAGCTGCCGACAAGATCGCCGTGATTTACGCTCAAGGGAACATTGAATTCCAACAAGGACCGGAAAGTATAGGACCGGAACTAGCCACCACCATCCGGAAAGCACGTGAAGATAAAAATATCAAAGCTATCGTGCTGCGTGTAAACTCCCCGGGAGGTAGCGCCCTGACTTCCGACATTATCTGGAAAGAGGTACAACTAGCCGCACAGGCTAAGCCATTGATCGCCTCCATGGGTAACGTGGCCGCATCCGGAGGGTACTACATATCCTGCGCAGCAGACACTATCGTGGCAGACCCGACAACCCTCACAGGTTCCATCGGTATATTCGGTTTACTATTCAGCGGAGAGAAACTGATCAAAGATAAACTAGGAATCTCTTCCGACGTGGTGAAGACCAACGAACACAGTGATTTCGGAGGTGGTTACCCGCTCCCCATCCCCATCAGTGATCGTCCCTTAACAGACTACGAGCGTAACGTGATGCAGGCTTACATTAACCGAGGATACGACACCTTCCTCGATCGGGTAAGCCAAGGACGCCACATGACCAAAGAGGCGGTAAACGAAATCGCACAGGGACGGGTATGGACAGGAGAGGATGCGCTGAAACTCGGATTGATTGACGTGTTAGGCGGACTGGAAGATGCCATTGCCATCGCTGCACACAAAGCAGGTCTGAACAACTACCAGATCACCGAACTACCGGTTGAACGCAGTCCTTTCGAGGATATCCTGCTAAATCTCTCGCAAAGCATCAGAACCAGCATATTAAAATCAGAACTGGGCGATTTCTATGATACTTATCGGGAGCAGAAAGAATTATTAAAAATAAAAGGGATGGTAGCTAGAATACCTTACGATCTCACGTTTAATTAAAGCGAAACATTGTGTTGAAAAATCTCATTCTATGGCCTTTAAGCATACTGTACGGCATCGGAGTCAGTATTCGTAACCGCTTGTTCAACTTGGGCATACTAAAGATCCGGGAGTTTGACATTCCCATTATTTGCGTGGGAAATATCACCGTGGGCGGAACGGGAAAAACCCCTCACACGGAATCCCTGATCAACGAGTTGAAAAATGATTACCGTGTAGCCTGCCTCAGCCGAGGGTATAAACGGAAAACTTCCGGTTTCGTGCTGGCAACGGAAACCTCCACGGCAAACGAGATCGGGGATGAACCCATGCAGATAAAAAATAAATTCCCAAAAATCATCGTAGCCGTAGATGCGGATCGGGTACGCGGGATCAAAAAGCTCATGCAGCTTCCGGAAAAACCGGAAGTAATCATCTTGGATGATGGTTTTCAACATCGCTACGTGAAAGCGGATATAAACATCATGTTAATCGATTACAACCGCCCCATATACGAGGATCATTTACTTCCCTTGGGACGTCTCCGGGAAAGTATTCATGCCAAGGATAGGGCAAATTATATCATCGTGACCAAATGTCCTGCGAACATCTCTCCCATAGAGAAACGGATTATCCTGAAACACTTGAATTTAAAAGCCTACCAACAGCTTTTGTTCACTTCCATGAGATACGGAGAACCCCGTTCGCTGGACGGGAACAGTCATCATGCAGTAACCCCAAAAACGGCCATACTCTGTGTCACCGGGATTGCCCAACCGGCGCCCTACGTGGAATATTTAAAACAGATGACGGACCAAATTGCTCACATCACATTTCCTGATCATCACAATTACAGTGACACGGACATAAAACGTATTATTCAAGAGTACGAGAAAATCAGTATCACGGACAAGTGTATCTTTACCACGGAAAAAGATGCTGTTCGCCTCACGCTATGCGATATACCGGAAGAGATTAGACGACAGATTTTCTATATCCCGATCGAACCGGAATTCCTGACTCCAAGAGATCAACTCATAAAAAATATATACGACTATGTTAGACAAGATACAAGAAAGTAGCAAATACTTGGCTCCTTTCGTGAAAGGAGAGCATTCCATTGGTATTATCCTGGGAACAGGACTGGGAGAACTGGGAAAATCAATAGAGATAGAACACGCCATCCCATATATGGCAATTCCAAACTTTCCCGTTTCCACGGTACAGGGACACCGGGGAGAATTGCTTATCGGGTCCTTCGGGGGCAAAAAAGTCATTGCCATGCAGGGACGTTTCCACTATTACGAGGGATATTCCATGAAAGAAGTGACCTTTCCCGTGAGAGTGATGCACGCTCTCGGGGTAAAGACCCTTTTTGTTTCCAATGCGGCCGGGGGCGTGAACACGAATTACCTAGTTGGCGACCTGATGATCATTCGGGATCATATCAACCTATTCCCGGAACACCCGCTACGGGGTAAAAATATCGACGAACTCGGTCCTCGCTTCCCCGGAATGGCCGAGGCATATAGCAAACGCTTGATTCAACTGGCAGAAGAGGCTGGAAAGAAACTAAATATTCCATTGCAAAAAGGTGTGTACGCCGGACTGCAAGGGCCATCCTTCGAAACACCGGCAGAGTATAACTGGATTCGGGTTATCGGTGGAGACGCCGTGGGAATGTCTACCGTACCGGAGGTCATCGTGGCTCGTCACATGAACATGGAATGCTTTGGTATGTCGGTTATCACGAACAGCACGGCCAGCGAGGAACTCATAAAAACGAACCATGCGGAAGTACAGGACGTGGGCAACCACGCTCAACCTCGAATGGGAGCCATATTCAAAGAAATCATCAGCAAATTATGATTTTTTTCCTCACTGACAGTGAGGAAAAAAATCATGAAAAAGACTCAACTTCGACAATTCAATCATGATTTTTGCCGCACCTCGGGCATCACTTAACGCCTCATGGTGATTTAACGCTATCCCGAAATGATCACACAAAGTATTCAATTTATAATTGGGTAAGCCTTTCACCCACTTCCGGGACAACCGGCAAGTACAAAAAGATTCAGGCAAACGAGCATATAAATCCGCCCGTTCCAGGCAAGCCTTCAAAACACTTATATCAAATCCCGCATTATGTGCAACCAATGCTTCCGTATCAAAGTAATGCCCGATCACACTCCACAAATCATAAAACGAAGGCGCATCTTCCACCATCGCGGGAGTAATCCCGTGAATCTCGATAAACTTCTTGTTAAAATAGTACGGCTCCGGCTTAATCAAATGCGAGAACTCTTCCGTGATCTCACCATCCTGCACGACAACAATTCCGATCGAGCAAGCGCTTGTCGGGTAACGGTTAGCCGTCTCGAAATCGATAGCCGTGAAATTCTTTAACATCCTAGAATAATGACATGACCCATTCAACAATAGGCACCAATATAGCGGTCATCACCCCCATCAAACCAATCGCCAACCCACTAATGGCCCCTTCCAACGCACCCAGTTCCATTGCCCTAGCTGTACCCAACCCGTGAGCTGCGGCACCAAGGGATAATCCCCGGGCAATCTTACTATCGATATTCAATTTGTTCAACACGAAAGGGCCCACGATCCCCCCGAATATTCCCACCACGATAACAATTACCGCCGCAATGGCAGGAATACCCCCCGCTTTCTCGGCTACCCCCATCGCTATCGGGGTCGTCACGGACTTCGGTTCCAACGTCGCTATCAACACGTGGTCCGCTCCCATCCAGCGAGCAATACAAATTACGCTCACGATTCCCACCAAACTCCCGACAAAAATAGAAGTCATGATCGACACCGCATTACTCTTCATATATTCCACCTGTTCCCACAACACGTACCCCAAAGCCACAACAGAAGGTCCCAGCAGGAAATTAATCATCCGGCTCCCTTGTCGGAAAGATTCATACGGAATCCCGATTACGCTCATCACCGCCACCAAGGCCGGGATAGAAACTAACAAAGGATGTAAGAGCGCCAATCTCGTTTTCCGATACAACCAGAGCGCTGCCAAGTATACCCCGGCCACTAATGTTATTATAAATATCTCTGACGAAATAATAGACTGCATCTTCCTACAAATTAATTCGTTTTACCATGTGCCCGATGATCCTCTTGCCATTGTTGCAAAACCGCCACCACGATCAAAACTAACAAAGTCGTCACCGTCCCCACCACCAATACGATGTCCCAGTAACGAGACAACACATCCATAGACGTGATAATCCCCACTCCCGCCGGGAGAAAGAAAAACGCCATATTATCACAAAGGAAACGAGCCACCGGACGCACTCTCTCCGGCCTGACCCAACGCATGGATAATGCCAAGAACAAAAACATCATTCCCAACACGCTCCCCGGCACGAAATCGTTTATCAACCAGGCACAACATTCTCCCAGTAAATAAAAAGCCATAATAATAAAAATTCCTCCTAACATTCCATCTATATATTTAACATGATTCCTGCCCCGAATCGTCCCGTGTTACCCCGGTCCCCTCGATAGGAAAAAAATTGATCATGATGACAAACGGTACAAATGCCCGCTACTTCGATACGAGCATCTTCCACTCCCACTTGCCGTAATTGACGACAGTTCGCCTCCCACAGATTCAACTGATACTTCCCGGGGTGTTTCCCCGTTTCCACTAAGCCCTTCAAATCCCCCAAGCCCTCGAGTGCCGCCTCAACGACCTCTTCTCCAACCTCGAAACAACAAGGGCCGATAGAGGGGCCAATTCCAACAATCATATCCCGAGGATCACATCCGAACTCCTCCCGCATCCGTTCCACGGTCTTCGCAGCAATTCTTCCCACCGTACCCCGCCATCCGGCATGGACGGCAGCAATCACCCGCATCCGGGGATCGTACATCAAAACAGGCACACAATCGGCCGCAAGCACCATCAGACAAACACCCGTTTCTCTCGTAATCAAAGCATCCGTCGAAGGCAAGCGGGTTGCTTTTTCCCGTCCTCCCCGACCACGCTGTGCCCGGGTCACGACCTCTACGTGAGTGGTGTGTTTTTGTTCTCCAAAAATAAAATCATCCACGCCACAGCCAACCGCCTCTGCCAGCAATATCCAGTTCGTCAACACCCGGTCATCCCGGTCCTCATCCATGAACCCTAGATTCAACGCAGATTGCCCGCCGACACTAACGCCTCCTTCCCTTCCCGACACGAAATGAATTAATCCCGGAAAATGCCGTAATTCCAAAAACTGGTAGAACGCAACTTTATCTCTCTCAACCCTAATCATATTTATTCGTTCTTTTGAGCGCACAAAGATACAACATTCCAAACAAAATTGTCAACATAAATCGCCTTGTCACAAATAACCATAAAAAAAGAACCCCCGTTTTATTTACACGTATTATTGATAAAAAAGAACGATTATGTGGCAAGAACTATGTAAAACCCGCAAAGAATACCTCGAAAGAGCGAAACTGGACACGAAAGGCTATTCGCCTAGACGGTCGGAAACATTACTCTACGAGATTGCCCGCCTAGACGGCATGGACATCAAGAAACAGGACTTTTTCAATATCCTGAACGATATTGAGATCTCACCCAAAGTTACACGAGAAGACACGCACCGGATAAAAGACCTAAGTAACGCCTTCCTTTACCTGGTTAAATGCGCACAACAACGCAAAAGACTCTCGCTCGACTTCGTACGGGAAGTCAGCGCAAAAGTAATGCAACACACGGGTAAAGAAGTATACACCACAATCGGTGGTTACGATACCTCACTAGGCGATTTTCGGTTGGGAGAGAAGTATTATGAAGAAGGCGTTCTCGCCAACTACGCTCAAATCCCGGATATGCTGGAACAATTATGCAAGGAGACAAATGAAAAGCTAGGTAACGTTCACGACATTCTGACCGTGAAACTTGCCGCAGACTTTCACTATCGCTTCATGCACATAAAACCTTTCGGGGCCGGGAATATTACCGTCGGCCTCCTGATGATGAACTATATCCAGATGATGTTCCGGGAACCGCTCATCATCATCCCGGGAGAAGACAAGGCAAAATACCTCGCTGCCATAAAAATGCAGAAGGACACCCCGACTCCCGAAATATTCGAACGTTTCGTGGGTGAGGAATTACTTTCCCAACTTCGTAAAGAAGTCTCCCCACAGAAATAATATTATCCATTTCCCAATGCCGGAAGTATGTCTTGACAAGCATAAACTCCGGCATTACTTTTAATCCCCAAAGCATCCACCCTCTATAACACGTGAATTTCAACCCGTTTCATCAGACTTTTCTCGTTCTCAATTAAAAAAGTCTCTGAAATTCTTTGTGATTTATAATGAATCAACTATCTTTGCTGCCCGTTAAACCAAGGAACAATTTTAAAATTATATACGAAATGAAAAAGGGCATACATCCTGAAAATTACAGATTAGTAGCGTTTAAAGATATGTCTAATGGAACGACTACAATCACCAAGTCTACTGCTGCAACGAAGGAGACTATCGAGATCGACGGAGTTGAATATCCATTAGTAAAGATGGAAATCTCCAACTCTTCACACCCGTTCTATACCGGTAAGATTAAACTGATCGACACTGCAGGACGTGTTGACAAGTTCATGAACCGTTACAAGAACCACATGGAAAACAGAAAGAAATAATTTTTCTGATATAATACAAAAAAAGGAGATTCTTGGAATCTCCTTTTTTTTGTATTATACCAATATAGCCTTGCAATCATCATTCCATCGCTTTTCCTTGGTAGACCCATTTAATAGCATCACCAACAATAATCTGATTTTCTTCCCCTTCATCACTAAGCGATATTTTATTTACACCAGGAAGACAATTATATACGCCCAAAGAACACCACTTGCCTCTAGTATCAACATAAACCACTTTCTCCTCCCCACCCAACGGTGAGATTTTATATTTCTGCATCATATTTAATGAATAACTTGGAATATACACGAAAGCCTCATACACACCTTCTTTTGGAAGATCAGCCTCCCAAGTCAAACGATAATCACCCGATTTTCCCCGCGTAAATACAAAACTTCGAATTGTAGTTCCTTGACAATTTTGATCAATATACTCTTTCCATTGGGAAGTTGGGAAAATTGCGTTTTCTTCTTTAAAATTTATAAATCGAATCCATGATTTGGGCGACTTCAAGTGTTCGTTTTTTACTAATTTCAACAAAGTCGAAGGTTGTGTGATCTTGCAACCCGGGTCCGTATTATCCACAATAAATTCGTTCGTGTCAGATAAAAAATAATCTCTAGAAACTTCTTCCATGTATTGAGTCGTATCCGATGCAAATATCCCCGTTGCCTGACACGAAAAAGAGTTAGGCAAATTTCCGGCAATATTAGTATTTATCATGAAATCCAAAAATTCATTCACCTCGAATGCAAATCGTTTACCTGTTCCGGCTTCAATTTTAAATGCATGGTATTTAATAATAGATTCCCGTCTTTTTTCTTTATGAGCCCGTTGCATCTCCGGCCAACCTCCCGGTAAATAAGTAGATGTTCTAAAATTGACCACCCCATCCACATCACTATCATTAAAAACAGCAAATTCTATACGATAACGGCAATCTTTTGAATTTTCAGTTTTTACTCTCAATATTTTTGCAATTTTTAGCAAATATGTCGGAATTTTATTGTTCATATACCAAGAAGGCAATATCATATTCCAATCTACTTGAAAAACCGCTTTAAACTCCTCGTTTAATTGTTCAAAATCAACCATTTTGAAACGGTACTTATTAAAAAAATCCATCAAAAAAAACACTAGCTTATCCTGATCGACCCCTTGGGTTTGAAGTATATCCACCAACTCCCGTTCCTTTAATACAAAAATGGCATCAAGTACTGCCACATCCAAAGAATTATCGTGTAAAGCATCTTTCAAACTACGCGAACGAAGATAATCAATCGCCTGCTGTTCCCAAATGGGTGTTAAAGCAGGTCGTACCTCTATTCTCGTCTGGTTGTTATCTTCTATTATTAGATTCATTAAAGAATTCAAGAAAGGATAAGTTTGAGAAACTATACCCGAAATTTGATTATTAAATTGGGCATAAATTAAATGTGGATTTTTACTGCACTCAACATCTTCCAAACGATATTTTCCCCACAACATATTCCATCCTAAAATTTTGTTCCATGAAAAGGTATTTCGCCATACTTCTTCTCGAAACAATAATAAATGAACAGCAACTTCTACCTCACTAGAAAATATTTTAGTCCCGAATCCTCGTTCAGGGAAATACAAAACTTCAGGCTGCACAAACCCACTACACTTCATCTCATTACGGAAATAAGAGGTAAAATCCAAGGGTGTTTCCACAAGTTGAAAACGTTTATAAGGATATTTATTCCCCGCAGAAATTTCAGCCACGTGACGAGCTCCACGGATAATTGACCTCGCAGAAGTTCCCTCTCGTACAGGAGAAGGTAACAACCGATCGTTCAATAGTTTTAACAATGAAGCGTGTTTACGCCACACGTGAAGCTCGTAAGTCACACTATCCACAATCAACTGCCGGGTAACGTAATCGCCTATATTAAGCGTGAGACCCGGCAACGGGGATTCATTCCGAAACACAAGTTGATCCCCCTTTTTCATTCGCATTCCCTGGGAAATAACTTTATTTTTCCCGTAATTACGTACTCGCAACGAGTAACGAGTAAAATCCCTAGAATTATCATACGGGGAACCCGGATTTTCCGGAGGAACAGTCGTCGGGTACCACAAAACCTCCGGGATCAACAAAGTAAAATCTTTTCGTAAATACGAATAACGTTTCCCCAAACGACAAGCCAAATACATACGCTCGCGTGTATCCGCAATTTCTGCATCCGGAACATTCAGATAACAAATTCTCTCGTCGATTTGACCTTTATAAGATAGTTCCAATAGCAACGAATCTCCGGGGGACAATCTCGCCGGTACGTCAATCACTTGCTTTTCCCGTTCATAAAGGGAAGTCGTTCCATTTATGAACAAGGAAGTCACCTCCAAACTCGGATTCAAGTAAAGCAACACCTTGTCAAGTTCCACCCCCGTACAATTCCGCACAACGAGTTTTGTATTCACAAACATTTCATCCTCTCGTTGCTCATAATCAATATCCTGAGACTCAAGATAAGCTTTCGGGTAAGAAGAATATTTTTCGTAAATAGATCTATAATTCAAACGTTCACGAAATTCATCCTGCCGCAAAAAGAAAAAAGAACTTCCACACCCCCCCCATGATCAAAAAAAAGAAAGCCATTATCCATTTACAACGACTACAAGGTCGGTTCGGAATTCGATCGAATTTTAAAATGGTCAACCCGACAAAACCAAGCCCCAAGAAAAACCATGCCCCTCGCTGTAAAAGATAACCCGACATATCAGAATAGCCTGTTATCCTGGAAAAGGCACTCGGTAAAGAAAGCCCCAACGGATCAAACAAACCGAATTGATAATCTGAAATATAAAATATCGTGGACACTAAAAATCCAAGGAGAAGAATCATACTCAACACCCGATTCTTTAACCAAGTAATAACAAAAAAAGAAAGTCCCAGCATGAATACAAGGGCCGGCATAACCATCAAAAACAAATAAAATAGATAGTAAATTCCACCCAACGGGAAAGGCATAAACAACAGATGCATCACCATAATCATTAACAACGAAAGTAGTGCCGCACCACCAAACACACTAATAAAAGCAATAAACACGCCACACACGTATTCCGCATTACTTTCCGGCCGATAGTACACCGTTTCCATGCTATCCACATAACGTTTTTTACTCAAAAAGTGACAACTCAAAATCACCAAAGGAAGCGTTTGAAAAATCAAGAAAAAGAAAGTATTCATAAACGGGACAGATGAGGAAAAATCCGCAACGCAAAACGAATACCTCCCTAAAATACTCTGATTACTCAATTGAGCAAACAAGATCACGATATACATCCCTAAGGTATAAAACCATAATAATTTTTCCCTTAATAATAATCGAATGTTGTAAAATGCTATCGTGTTGATATTTTTTATATCCATAATCTTTTAAGTATGCATTTCAACTATTCACAAATATAGTGAAAAACATTCGTATAAATATAAATTATTTCACTACATTCGTAATGATAGCCATAAACTACAAATATTACCTAACACGCCCATGTTTTCGTACTGGAATATGCAGTTATGACCTAGGGGATCCATCTTATATAAAGGGGAAGATAAAGTTTTCTAAAGTATGTATTTTCTACATTACCACAAGTGACTCCCAAGGTAATCCGAAATGTCATCATTGGGATTACCTTAGGATTACACATGATCATCTACCGTTCAGGATCTGCAAACACATGTTCGATAATCCGGCGATCGACATCATCAAACGTTTTGTTCCGGCGTTTCATAACAGCTTCAGCCGTGGAAACGAATTGATTCATTTTATGCTCCGTAAACCCACTGGCACCACCCCATGAGAAGGAAGGAACGAAATTCCGGGGAAAATCCGAACCGAAAATATTGGTACCCACACCGATCACCGTTCCAGTGTTAATCATGGTGGAAATACCTAGTTTAGCATGGTCACCCATGATCAGACCGCAGAATTGAAGTCCGGTCCGACGGAAATGCTTGGTCTCGTAATCCCACAACTTCACCTCCACGTAAGTGTTTTTCAGATTGGAATTATTCGTCCCGGCACCAATGTTACACCACTCGCCCAGCACGGAATTCCCGAGGAAACCGTCATGTGCTTTATTCGAATAGGCAATCATCACGACGTTATTGACCTCTCCCCCGCATTTGCAATACGGGCCTAAAGTTGTAGCCCCATACACCTTGGCACCCATCGTCAACACCGAATGTTCGCACATCGCCAACGGTCCCCGCATGAGAACACCTTCCATAATCTCGGCATCTTTACCGATATACACCGGACCTCCTTCTGTGTTAATTATCGCACAGCGCACAACAGCCCCCTCTTCCACGAAAACGGGGTACTTCCCGTACACCTGCACGCAACTATTCAACGGGGCGCTTTCACGCCCTTCCGTAATCAATCGGAAATCAACCTCCAATTCTTGGGCATTCAGTGAAAACAAATGGTAAGGATAAACAACACGGGTAAACTCTCCCGTGTATTCTTTACGTGTAAAATCGGGTACAGTCATCGGATCAAAGGTTGCAACATCCTGTATACCCATCCGCACGGCGATCAGACAATCACCCTGCAATAACATCTCTCCTGTCTGTAAAGACCTGATTTTCTGCACCAATTCATCATTCGGACATACCGAACTATTGATAAGCAAATTATCGTCTTCCACAGACAACGGGAACTTTTCCTGAAGGTAATCTTTGGTCAGATATGCAACCTTATCCCCAAACCGCTTTTCCCACTTTTCCCGGATCGTGAGAATTCCAACCCTCAATTCAGAAATCGGACGAGTAAAAGTCAAGGGTCGTAAAGTACCCCAACTTTTATCATCAAACAAAATTATTTTCATTGTGTGTTTTATATTTGCACACAAAAGTAACAAATGCATCATATTTCACAAAAAAAATCTTTGGCATAAGAATTGTCCTATGATGTAGTGGTTTATTTTTCAGTACCTTTTTGTCAAAATGTCAGTTTTTTGAAACAAGGCTAACCACGGGCAAACCGGAAATAAACCAAATGTGGAAAAGTTTAAAACAATAGAGATAAGGAGATCATAATGAATAAAATAGATTTAAAAGATATTTTACAAGAAAACTTGGCGGACGAGAATCAAGATTATTTATCCATCTTGGGAGACGAAAAGGAGATGCTCAACGACCACACGGATATTCCAGACACTCTGCCAATTTTACCGCTACGGAACACGGTTTTGTTCCCCGGCGTCATAATTCCTATAAATATTGGCAGGGAAAAGTCACTGAAACTCATCCGTTACGTGTATAAAAGCAGCGTACCTTTTGGCGTCATCGCCCAAAGAGATACCAACACCGAAAACCCTAAACTGGAAGACTTGTACACGATCGGTACAGTTGCAACCGTTTTGAAGATACTGGAAATGCCGGATGGAACCACAACGGCTATCATACAAGGTAAAAAGAGATTCGAACTCGATGACATCCTGTATGATGAACCCTACCACGTGGGAAAGATCACTGTCAAGCAAGAGGATACAATCAAGGAGGATGACCAAGAGTATAATGCCATCGGAGAGGCTTTAAAGGAGATGGCCCTCAAGATCGTAAAATACTCCAGCAACATCCCGAACGAGGCCGGCTTCGCCTTGAAAAACATCGAGAGTATGCTATTCTTGATCAATTTCATTTCCTCTAACACGGATATTGACTACCGGAATAAACAGGAATTACTGGAAATTGACATCCTGAAAGAACGGGCAACCAAATTACTGGAACTTTTAGGCAAACAAGTCAAGATTCTGGAACTCAAAGAAGACATCCAGAAGAAGGTGAAAGTCGATCTGGATAAACAGCAACGGGAATACTTGCTCCACCAGCAGATGAAGACCATCCAAAATGAGCTGGGAGCCAATCCGGTAGATGAAGATCTTCAAGAATTGGAAGAAGCGGCCCGAAAGAAAAAGTGGGGAAAGAACGTGCAGGAAATTTTCGAAAAAGAACTTCAAAAATTGAAACGCCAAAATCCTTCCACCCCGGATTATTCCGTGCAATTCAATTACGTGAAAGAATTGACAGAATTACCCTGGGAACATTATTCCGAGGACAATTTCGACTTAAAGAAAGCATCCGAGATTCTGGATGCCGATCATTACGGCTTGGATAAAGTGAAAGAGAGAATTCTCGAGTACCTCGCCGTACTGAAGCTGAAAGGAGATATGAAATCCCCGATCCTATGCCTGTACGGCCCTCCGGGAGTCGGCAAAACCTCTTTAGGCAAATCTGTTGCCCGGGCTCTTAACCGGGAGTTCGTACGAATGTCATTGGGAGGTTTACATGATGAATCCGAAATCCGGGGACACCGTCGTACCTATATTGGAGCCATGCCCGGACGAATCATCCAAAGTATCAAGAAAGCGGGAACATCAAATCCCGTATTCATACTGGACGAGATTGACAAAGTTGGTCAGGATTTTCGGGGAGACCCACAATCTGCTCTATTGGAAGTACTTGATCCGGAACAGAACACAGCCTTCCATGATAACTACCTGGACATAGACTACGACTTGTCGAAAGTTATGTTTATCGCCACGGCAAACGACATTTCGACGATTGCTCCCCCGTTAAGAGACCGTATGGAAATGATCGAGGTGAGCGGTTACCTCATGGAAGAAAAAATAGAGATTGCCAAACGGCATTTGATACCCAAACAGCTGGTGAATCACGGGCTAAAAGCAGAACAAATTGAGTTTACCGATGATATACTAAACTTCATCATCGATAAATACACCCGGGAATCAGGAGTACGGGGATTAGATAAGACCTTGGCAAAGATCATGCGTCAAGTGGCAAAAAAGGTGGCTATGGATCCGTCTTTCACGATTAAACCGACAAAAGCTACGGTGGAAGAATACTTGGGTACACCCATCTTCACCCGGGAAGAATACCAAGGTAACGAGTTACCCGGAGTGGTTACCGGTTTGGCATGGACAGCCGTGGGTGGTGAAATTCTTTACGTGGAATCAAGTATCAGCAAGGGCAAAGGTGTCCTAACCATGACAGGAAGCCTAGGTGATGTGATGAAAGAGTCTGCCACCTTGGCATTAGAATATATCAAATCGCACGCTGAAGAACTGGGAATACAGCCCTCTGCCGTGGAAGAACATAATGTCCATATTCACGTTCCGGCAGGTGCCGTACCTAAAGACGGCCCCTCGGCAGGTATCACCATGGTCACCTCGTTAGCCTCATCGTTGACCGGAAGAAAGGTGAAGAAAGCCCTCGCCATGACCGGGGAAATCACCCTGAGAGGCAAAGTTCTCCCCGTGGGAGGTATCCGGGAAAAGATCCTAGCTGCCAAACGTGCCGGGATCAAAGAGATCATCCTTTGCCGGGAAAACAAAAAAGACATTGACGAGATTAAAAAAGAATACGTAAAAGGCATTAAATTCCACTTCGTTGACCACATTCGGGAAGTATTGGACATTGCCTTGATCTAAAAAAATCTACCCATGTTGAAGTGCATCTTAAAAATGAAACTTGTTTTTTAAGATGCACTTCGTTTTTTACCCCCTCACATGATGACACTATTCAATCCATCATCCTCCCAATCATATTCGAAGCTATGAGGAAAGCAATTCTCGCTAATAATCAAACAATTACTTTTACTTATTAGTTTTACCTATCCAAACATAGAATAATTCAATCAAATTTATTGTTTTAATAAAAATAAATGATATATTTTTGTATCGAGAAAATAAAAACAAGAATCAATTATAAAAATAAAAAACAATGGAACCAATTATCAATTCACAACTTCCTGAGTTCAAAGTTCAGGCATTTCACAACGGAGAGTTCAAAACAATAAGTAGCGAAGACGTAAAAGGCAAGTGGGCGATCTTCTTTTTCTACCCCGCAGACTTTACCTTCGTTTGCCCGACCGAATTAGTTGACGTGGCAGAGAAATACGAGCAATTCAAAGCAATGGGAGTAGAAGTTTACTCTGTAAGCACGGATTCTCATTTCGTACACAAAGCATGGCATGATGCCTCTGAAAGCATTCGCAAAATCAAATACCCGATGTTGGCAGACCCGACCGGAATATTGAGCCGTGCCTTCGGGGTCATGATCGAGGAAGACGGGATGGCTTATCGCGGAACATTCGTGGTAAACCCAGAAGGAAAGATTAAAATTGCAGAAATCCACGACAACAACATTGGGCGTAACGCGGACGAATTACTTCGAAAGGTTGAAGCTGCTCAATTCGTGGCAGAACACCCGAACGAAGTTTGTCCTGCAAAATGGAAAAAAGGAGCAAATACACTGAAACCAAGCATCGATTTAGTCGGAAAAATCTAACAAGAATCTTCCACGGGGTGTTATGATCCCCCCCTCTTTATCCCACCTTTCCCCATTTTAAATTCTAAATTTCAAATTCTAAATTATATGCTAGATACCTCTTTGAAAGATCAACTTAAAAATATTTTCGCTGTTTTAGAGGCTCGATACACATTGGATATTGCCGTGGCCCCTCAACACGAAAGTTGGCAGGAATTAACGGAAATGCTGGCAGACGTGGCTGAATGTTCAGATAAAATATCTTGCCAGATTAAAGAGGGAAAAGAACTGGAGTTCTCTTTACTGAAAAACGGAGAACCCACAGGCATCAAATTCCGGGGAGTTCCCAATGGCCACGAGTTCACCTCCCTCCTACTTGCTATTATGAATGCAGACGGGAAAGGGAAGAATTTTCCGGATAAGACCATCTGCAACCGGGTGAAAGCATTGAAAGGCCCCATACACCTGACAACTTACGTATCTTTAACTTGTACCAACTGTCCGGATGTCGTACAAGCGCTGAATGCAATGGTTACTTTAAACCCGCAAATCCATCACGAAATGGTCGACGGGGCAATCTACCAAGATGAAGTAGAAAAATTAAAGATACAAGGAGTACCTTCCGTGTTCGCTGATGGAAAACTCCTCCATGTCGGAAGAGGGGAATTCGGTGAATTATTAAACAAACTTGAGACTCAATACGGAATAGAGGAAAACACGTTAGAGGTAAAAGAAAAAAGTTATGATGTCATCGTTTTAGGAGGAGGACCGGCAGGTTCGGCTGCCGCCATTTACTCCGCACGCAAGGGTTTGAACGTGGCAGTCATAGCGGAACGTATCGGGGGACAAGTCAAAGAAACCGTGGGAATTGAAAACCTAATTTCCGTACCGGAAACAACAGGTAATCAATTAGCAGACAATTTACGGACACATTTACAATGTTACCCGATTGACCTGCTAGAACATCGGCAGATTGAAAAAATAGCATTAGAAGATAAACAAAAAATACTTTCCACGGCTACCGGGGAGAAATTCTCCGCACCGGCTGTTATCGTAGCTACCGGAGCCAGTTGGAGAAAACTGAACGTATCAGGTGAGGCCGAGTATATCGGTAGAGGCGTCGCGTTCTGCCCGCATTGTGACGGGCCATTCTACAAAGGCAAACACGTTGCAGTTGTAGGAGGGGGCAATTCAGGGATAGAAGCTGCCATTGATTTGGCAGGAATATGTTCAAAAGTTACCGTATTGGAATTTTTGGACAATTTAAAGGCCGATCAAGTGTTACAGGAAAAACTAAAAAGCTTACCCAACGTGGAAGTCTTTGTCAATTCGCAAACACTTGAAGTTATCGGCAACGGGGATAAGGTAACAGGCATCCGGATAAAAGACCGGACCTCCGAAGAGGTTCGTACCATTGAATTGGACGGAATTTTCGTTCAGATCGGTTTAATGCCTAATAGCGGCGTTTTCCGGGATGTAGTCGACACGAATCGAATGGGAGAAATCGCCATCGACACGCATTGCCGCACAAATATTCCGGGAATCTATGCCGCAGGAGATGTCTCCACCGTACCCTACAAACAAATCATCATCGCCATGGGAGAAGGAGCAAAAGCCGCACTTTCTGCTTTTGAGGATCGGATGCGAGGGGTGATTTAAAGTAAAAGATAAAAGTGAAAAACTAAAAGTGAATTAGACTTCGCTTTTAGTTTTCACTTTTCATCTTCCAGGCCTTTGGTCAATGACTTTACCAGTTTATACTTATTAAAGAATTCCCTCAATATTACCCGCAAAACCGTATATCCCGGTATCGCCAAGATCATTCCCGGTATACCTGCCAGATTTCCCGCAATCAGTATCACCAAAAAGATCTCCATTGGGTGAGCGTGAACACTATTCCCGTAAATCAGAGGCTGTAACACCACGTTATCAATCAACTGGGTAATAATGAAAACGATACTCATGTATATCAACAAGGGAAATACCACCGTGTAGAAATCGACATCCACATTCGTCGCAATCCCGACAGACAACCCGAAAGCCGCCCCGATCAGAGGCCCGATGTAAGGAATTACATTCGTAATCCCCGTGATCAAACCAATCAGCACCGCATTATTAAACGGTAGCCCCACAATCGTTAATCCCAATATATTTAAACCCATCACGATCAGCACCTCGAAGGTAATCCCGATAAAATAACGCATCAGCAATCTTTGAATCGAATCCAACGCATTCCCCACACCTTCCCCGTAACGTGTCGGCACGATAGTCAATAACATCCGGTAAAATAACTTGCTATCCTTCAGGAAAAAGAATGCCATGAAGGTCACGGAAAACAAGGCAATGAAAATACTACTGATCGTACCCGCCAAAGAACCGAACATATTTTGAATCTGCGTAACATCCACCACCGACTTCAAGTTCGTCACGATATATTCCTTCACGTCCTGATCCGATTCAAGAATTCCAAACCGTTTCAATCCCTGCTCCAAATCGGCCAAAGGATCTTCAAGCTTGTTCACGATATTCGTGATACTAATATCACTCAACGACTGAAATTCTTGGCTCACTAACGGGATCACCGTGTAAAAGAAAAGGATGAATACCACCCAAATACAAATCAGAGCTATCGCAGCTCGCAAACCTTCTGGTATATGATACCCCTTAATTTCCAAGCGCTCCAAACAATTCATCACCGGTCGTCCTAAAAAAGAGATGATCACGGCAATCAAAATATAAGCTATTATGGAAGAAAAATACCAACACAAAAATCCCACGATCGCCAAAGCGAACCCTCCCAGACAATATTTTCCTATATTATTCATAATTCAATCTTTACAAAGTAACAAACAACACTCCAGTTACGACAAAAGCAACTCGACGTTACATATTTCTTACTTCAAAAATAGACAAATAAATTTATTCTATCGGCACATAGGTATTATTTATGCGAAAAAAACATGGAAATCAAGAAAACATTTTTATCTTTGATTACGTTCTTTAATGGATAAATAACAAAATAAAGTCGTGTATGCTAAGAAAAGCTTGGGATCTATATTACGACGGATTCAGGAATATGCCCCGGTGGGGAAGAACTCTTTGGCTTATTATCATTATTAAGCTATGTATCATGTTTTTAGTCTTTAAACTTTGGTTAATGCCCAATTACCTCAACTCCCACTACGACAGTGCCGAGGAGAAAAGTAATCATGTTTTTGAAGAATTAACAACAAAACCTTAATATTATGCTTCTTGATCTGACAACAACCACTCTGGTGGAGTGGTCACGATGGCAATTCGCCATGACAGCAATTTATCATTACATGTTCGTACCCCTGACCTTGGGGTTAGCCTTGATGCTCGCTATCATGGAAACCATGTGGGTAAAAACGGGTGATCAAAATTGGCTGAATGCCACTAAATTCTGGATGAAACTGTTCGGTATAAACTTTGCCATCGGCGTGGCTACCGGATTAATTCTGGAATTCCAGTTCGGAACAAACTGGTCAAACTACTCTTGGTTCGTGGGGGATATTTTCGGCGCCCCGCTGGCCATTGAAGGAATTATAGCGTTCTTCTTAGAATCGACCTTCGTGGCTGTCATGTTCTTTGGCTGGAATAAAGTAAGCAAACGCTTCCATCTGATCTCAACCTGGATGGTATTTGTCGGGGCAAACATTTCAGCTTTATGGATTCTGGTTGCCAATGCTTGGATGCAAAATCCCGTCGGCATGGAATTCAACCCGCTGACGGCCAGAAATGAAATGGATGATTTTTGGGCCATTCTCTTCTCCCCCACTGCGATCAGTAAATTTACCCATACGGTAACCTCGGCCTACACGCTCTCGGCCTGTTTCGTGGTAGGAGTGAGTTCATGGTTCATCCTGAAGAAAAGGAATCTTGAATTCGCCCGCAAAAGCATCATGCTTGCCTCCGTGTTCGGGTTAATCAGTATTCTTCTCACCATGTACACGGGAGACTCCAGCGCACAGGATGTAACCAAAACACAACCCATGAAATTCGCCGCCATGGAAGGCCTGAACAAGGGTGGTAATGGGGTTGAATTCACCGTAATCGGTATTCCGACAAACGATCCGTCATTACCGACTTCCAAGATGAAAAAAATGGAATACGCGATCCATGTTCCCAAAATGCTTTCCTTCTTGGGGTATCATGATTTCAACGCCTACATTCCCGGTATTCAAAATATTTTAGACGGTTACACCTCACAAGAAGGTATCACCTATCCCTCTTTGGAACAGCGTATGGCTAACGGCCGCACCGCCATTGATGCCTTGAAAACATATAAACAAGCCGTCAAGGACGAAGATCAGCCCCTTGCCGACAGCACGTTACAAGTCTTTAAAGCCAACTATTCGGACTTCGGGTACGGCTACTTGTCTTCTCCATACGATGCGATCCCCCATGTGCCACTCGTGTTCTACAGCTTCCGAATCATGGTTGGGCTGGGTATGCTATTTACACTTCTATTCATTCTTTCCCTGTGGTATGCAAAGAAGAGAAAATTCGAGAAATTCAAACTCATTCCTTACTTGGCTCTTGTCTGCGTTCCCTTGGCTTATATCGCCTCCCAATGCGGTTGGATCGTGGCTGAAGTTGGTCGCCAACCTTGGGTCGTACAGGACCTGATGCCCACGAATGTCGCCGTTACCAAAATAGCGTCCGACTGGGTAATGACCACATTCTGGATGTTTGCCATACTTTTCACCGTCCTGCTAATTGCAGAACTGAAAATTATGTTCCACCAGATAAAAAAGGGACCGGAAAATCATTAAAATCATAAATCATAAATCGCAAATGAATATGGAATTTCTTCAACACTATTGGTGGATTTTAATATCATTACTTGGCGGATTGCTCGTATTCCTGCTGTTCGTGCAAGGAGGACAAACACTATTATATACCATTGCCAAGACCGAAGATGAACGTAATCTCTTGGTCAACAGTTTGGGACGTAAATGGGAATTCACGTTTACCACATTGGTCGTATTCGGAGGTGCATTTTTTGCCAGTTTTCCGCTATTCTATTCAACCAGTTTCGGGGGAGCTTATCTCGCTTGGATGGTTGTACTATTCTGTTTCGTGATGCAAGCCGTTTCCTACGAGTATCGCCGGAAAGCCGGCAACCTGCTCGGGGAAAAGACCTACAACATATTTCTGATCATTAACGGGGTCATCGGCACCATCTGTATCGGTGCCGTTGTCGGCTCTTTCTTCACGGGTAACCCGTTTAAACTGGGAGAAATGAACGATGTCACCTGGATGAGCCCTTGGAGAGGCATCGAGGTGCTGTTCAATGTCGCAAACCTCTGTCTAGGTCTAGCCATATTCTTCTTGGCCCGTACATTAGCCTCCCTCTATTTTATGAATAACATCAAACACGATGTAATCTACGAAAGAAGTAAAAAGCAAGTATTATACAACTCTATCCCTTTCGTTGTACTTCTACTTGCCTTCCTAGCCATCATATTGCTGGGCAAAGGCTATGCGATCATGGAAGATAAGAGCATCCAGCTCGTCCCATACAAATATTTCCACAACCTACTGGAAATGCCTTTGAACACGCTTATTTTACTGATCGGGGTTGTCGGAGTTTTATTCGGAATCATCCAATCCATTCTGAAACCCCACTGGAGAAAAGGGATTTGGTTTTCCGGAATCGGAATCGTCTTGGCTGTAATCGCCCTATTTATCGTGGCAGGATTCAATAACACGGCATTCTACCCGTCATACACGGATCTCAACTCGTCCTTGACCATTTATAATGCCTCATCTTCTCTCTACACGTTGAAAACCATGGCATATGTGTCACTGGCCTCCCCGATCGTGCTGGCCTATATATTCTACGCTTGGCGGGCCCTCAACAAAAAACAGATTGACATACAAGATGTGAAAGATGACCACCATGCGTATTAAGATAAAAACTAAAAGTTAAAAGATGAAAACTGAAAGATGAAAGCCGGGAAACATTTTCCACTTTCACCTTTTAGTTTTTAACTTTTATCTTTCTTCTTATATGTAAAAAAAGGGCTGTTTCCAGCCCTTTTTTTACATATAAGAAGAATTGTCCCAACAGTGGGTACAAAGCTCCTCCTTCGGCAATCCGATTGCCTTCACAATATCTTCCAGACGTTGGAATTTCAATGAGTCCAGCTGTAAATGCTGAGCCATCACCTCCAACATCTTCTTGTATTTATCCGAATCGGGATCGGTATACGGTTTTAAAATCTCTTCCGTCAAATCGGACGTACCCTCTAAATCCCGGATCACCCGACGGGTAAACAAATCAAAATTAGAACGGGAAGAAGAGAAATTCAAGAACACGCAAGGATATACCAGCGGGGGACAAGCAATCCGCATATGCACTTCCTTCACCCCGCATTCCTTCAATTTCACCACATTATCCTTCAACTGCGTTCCTCGCACAATCGAATCATCCAAGAAAAGAATCCGGGCATCCCGCGTAAATGCCTCGTTAGGTAATAATTTCATCTTGGCCACTAAATCCCGCATGGCTTGATTCTGCGGCATAAAACTACGGGGCCACGTGGGCGTGTACTTCACGAACGGGCGCTTGTACGGCAGGCAACGGGCATTCGAGTAACCAATCGCATGACCGACTCCCGAATCAGGTATTCCCGCCACATAATCCACCTTCACGTCATCCTTTTCGGCAATAGCTGCTCCACAACGATAACGGGCATCTTCCACGTTAATCCCTTCGTAATAAGAAGAAGGGTAACCGTAATACACCCACAAGAAAGAGCATATCTGTTTCTTACATCCCGGAGTAGTCACTTGCGTGATCCCATCCCGGGTAATCTGCAAAGCTTCCCGCGGTTGAATATCCCGCACGATCGTGTACCCCAGATTCGTGAACGAAGAACTCTCGCTGGCCACTACATAACCATGCTCATTTTTTCCTAGGATAATCGGAGTCCGACCGTATTTATCCCGAGCCGCATAAATTCCCGTCTCCGTCAGGATCAAAAAGGAGCAAGACCCCTTGACCTTGTTATACACATTCTCGATTCCCTCCTTAAACGTATTCCCGGCATTAATCAACATGGCGACTGCCTCCGCCGGGTTCACTGTCGAACTCGACAATTCGGCAAAATGCTTGCGTTCCTTCAGAAACTCGTCCACAATCTCGTCCAAATTAGCCAAACGACCAACCACCACGACAGCAAACCGTCCCAAATGCGAGGTCACCGTGATGGGCTGCGATTCCATATCACTGATCACCCCGATCCCCAAGTTAGACCCGGCAAAACGATCCAATTCCGGTTCAAATTTATTCCGGAAATAGGCACTCTCCAAACTATGGATGGAACGATTAAATTCCGTCCCGTTATAAAAAGCAAGTCCCGCACGTTTCGTTCCCAGATGAGAATGGTAGTCTGTGCCGTAAAACACGTCGGCAACACAATCCTTACGAGATACACAGCCAAAAAATCCGCTCATACTTCAATATCTTTTTGTAATTATTTCTCTTCAATCTTCTCTTTCGCAGCCTGTAAAGCCAAATCGAATTTCGGGTAAATATTCTCAACCCCGACAAGCTCACCGATTCCTCCCTTCAACAAATCCTTTTTCACCGATTCACTCACTCCCGATAAAACGATATACGTACCCTCGTTCTTTAATTGGAGAATCGTCTCCCTTAGATTCTTCAACCCGGTAGAATCCACGAAAGGAACATGACGCATACGAATAATCAGCACATCGTAATTCACGCCCAAGTTACGAATTGTTTCACAATATGTCTTTGCCGACCCGAAGAAAAATGGCCCGCTAATCTCGTATATACCCAAACCTTTCGGCAAATTCTTATAATTCTCAAGCACATCACTATCCATATTCGTGGCACCGATAATCTCCTTCGGGGCATTATCCGCCATACGCTTCATAAACAACAGGGCAGCCAACACAACACCAATTTCAATCGCCACAGTCAGATCCACCAACACGGTCAAGAAGAATGTCACCAACAAAATCACCACGTCGGACATGGAAGCCCGTAAAATAGAACGGAATGACCGCCATTCACTCATATTATAAGATACCACAATCAGGATTCCCGCCAGACATGACATCGGAATCAAAGACGCCCATTTCCCAAAGAACAACATGATTAGCAACAGCACCACAGCATGGGTGATTCCGGCAATCGGGGTACGTCCCCCATTCTTCACGTTGGTTGCCGTACGGGCAATAGCTCCCGTGGCAGGAATACCACCAAACAAAGGAGAGGCAATATTAGCAATCCCCTGGGCTATCAACTCTGTATTCGAACGATGGTGCCCACTAATCATACCGTCAGCCACCACCGCAGACAATAACGACTCGATAGCACCTAAAATGGCTATCGTCATGGCAGGCTGCAAGTAATGAGACAACTGATCCCACTCGATAGACGGGAACACCGGGGTCAAATTACATTTAATCTCCCCGAACTCGGAACCGATCGTCGTCACCGCACCTTCCGGCAAAAGGAAAGCCACGATAGGCGTGACCACCAGTATGGCGACAAACGAACCCGGCACCCGGCTCGTGATCTTCGGCATATACACCGCAATCAACACGGTCACGACCGTGATTCCCACGGCATACCAGTTCACCGTATCCATCCCCCCGAAATAAGCGCCCCACTTACCGATAAAACTCCCCGGCACATCCGTCAGCGTCAATCCCAACGCACTGGATATTTGCGTGGAGAAAATCGTCAAAGCGATACCGGAAGTAAAACCGACAATCAACGGGTGAGGGATAAACTTCAGCAAAGTCCCCAACCGCAACATACCGAATCCGATCATGATCACCCCGGCAAATATCGTTGAAATAATCATCCCGTCCAGACCGTAATCATTTACAATCCCGTAGACAATAATGATAAAAGCTCCCGTGGGACCACCGATCTGTACCCGGCTACCACCAAAAAACGAAATGAGAAACCCGGCCACGATAGCCGTTATAATCCCCTTTTCAGGAGAAACTCCCGAGGCCACGGCAAAAGCGATTGCCAACGGTAAGGCCACGATTCCTACCACGATTCCGGCAAGAATATCTTTCGATAGATTCTTCTTTACCGAACCGTCTTTAATTAATCCGAATAACTTCGGACTAAACACCTTTTCCATACTATTATACCCTTAATTTAAAAACGCACAAAGGTATATATTAATTTCAAATTCAGGGCTTCGAAATTAATAGAAATTAATAATTCCACAGATTCAATCCATCAACTCTATGATGATTATTCGCATACCGACTTCGACGTTTCGAATAACCTCATCAAATATGAAATACTTGATTAAAGAAATGTTTTAATTCCCCCTTAGACACAGCCCCGCATCCCACTTGTGGCTGCCCCTCCACGGGAACAAACATCAAGGTCGGGATACTCCGCACATTGAAAGCCTTCACCAACTCCTTCTCCATATCGCTATCCACCTTGTAAATATCAACTTTCCCCTCGTACTCTCGCTGCAATTCTTCCAGAATCGGGGCTATGGTCTTACACGGGACACACCAGTTCGTGTAGAAATCTATCACTACCGGACGCTCTCCCTCGAATCTATACACTCTGCTATTCTGGTAGTCAAACACTTTCTGTTTAAAACTATCCTTTGTCAAATGTTCGATCATAGTTATATCATTACAAGTTAATAAATACATGAATCATACGCACTCCTCTCACAACAAGTTACAAGTTCCTTTCCATACCTGTTCCTAAATTGCATTCTTTATCGTATCTTTGGAAAAATCATTATAAAACACGATTACACATGAAAATTCTTGGAAATATTATCTGGGTCCTGTTCGGCGGTTTCTTCGTCGCACTAGAATATTTTGTATCCAGCATAGGTTTGTTTATCACGATCATCGGAATTCCTTTCGGGATACAAACCCTAAAACTCGGAGTGCTGGCCCTCTGGCCTTTCGGCAGTCAGGTGGTAGACATCCCGCAAAGTAGTGGCTGTCTTTCCTTTCTCATGAATGTCATCTGGTTCTTCATAGGGGGAATATGGATATTCTTGTCCCATCTCCTTTTCGGGGTAATCTTCTGCATCACCATCATCGGTATCCCTTTCGGCATACAACATTTCAAACTGGCCCGCTTGGCCATCACCCCCTTCGGTCACGACGTCTTATAGAAAAGCGGGCCCCATCCCTAAGGCCCGCTCATCTGATAAAAAGCTCTAGACAATCGTCCAAAGCTAAACTAAAAATTCAGTGATCTTATTAATTTTAAATTTTAGATTGTAAATTTTAAATTCCAGTTACTTAAATCTCCTCTCAATTTAAAATCTAAAATTTAAAATCTACAACTCTAGATTCCTTTCAACGCCTTCAGCGTCTTTTCCGTTTCCGGGTTAGACGGACGTGTCATATTAGGATTTACAATCTTTCCTTCCTTGTCTAACAGGATAAAACGAGGAATACCTCTGATACCGAAAGCGGTCATGAATTCACGATCTCCACCATTGTGTAATTGAACTCCGCCCAAACCTTGTTCCTTCACCATTTTCTCCCAAGCAGCTTTATCTTTATCGCAAGAAATACTTACGAACACAATTTTCTTCCCATGCATCTTTTTCTCCAACTCTTTCAAATGAGGAAGCTCATACTGACAAGGTCCACACCATGTAGCCCACACGTCAATATAGACATATTTACCCTTCAAATCACTCAAGGAAACTTCCTTACCATTTATATCCAGATATTTAAACGTGGGAGCTTGATCCCCTTCTTTTAACTCTTTTTTCTCTTGTGCATTCACTGTAACAAATGACAACAAGATCAACATACAGGATAAATAATGCTTTAATCTCATAACTTTTCTTTGTTTATTTTTTATTGTAACACAAAGCTAGCGATTAAAACCCAGACCCATATCACGTAAAAAAGGTTTTAAGATAGATTTAATACATCCCCTTATTTTTTATCCACGACCACCCGGAAACTATCGTCCAGACGCAAGATGCCGCCAAACGTACTACCATCCTCATTTTTAAAGCCATTCAGTGACCCGGTTTTCCCTTTCAATACCAAAACCTCGACCTGCTTCTGTGTTAATTTTTTCCCAAAAAATTCCATGGGGATAATAAAGTCACACGATTTTCTATACAGACTACATCCCCAGGCAGCCCGTCCCTTGATAATTTCGCCGTTCCCACACTTCGGACATTTCAACACAACGGGCTCCGCGGGAGCTTTTGCTTTCTTCGGGGCTTTCTCTTTCGCAGCAGTTTCTTTTTTAGCCTCTTCTGCCACCTCCACGGTAATCGCTTTCCGGGGCGAACACTTCACCACGTGTACCAGCTCGTTCACCATCACCTTCAACTCCTCCATAAAATCCGACACGTTGTAAGTCCCCTCCTCGATCATCCGTAATTTTTTCTCCCATTGCCCGGTCAGCTCGGCTGATTTCAACAGGTCATTCTGAATCGTATCAATCAATTCAATACCCGTAGCAGTGGCCACCAATCGCTTTTTATCCTTCCGGATATATCCTCTTTTCAACAACGTCTCAATAATCCCCGCCCGGGTAGATGGACGTCCGATCCCGTTCTCCTTCATTAAATCCCGAAGTTCCTCGTCTTCCACCTGTTTCCCGGCAGTCTCCATCGCACGCAACAAATCTGCCTCCGTGTAATACTTCGGTGGCTGCGTCTCCTTCTCCTGCAATTCGGGTGTGTGCGGTCCCTTCTCCCCGACTTCGTACACAGGCAACACGTTCTCATCACTCTGCTTGTTCGATGCCGCAGGAAATACTACCCGCCAAGCCGGGTCAATAATCTGTTTTCCGGTCGCCTTGAACTCGTTTACCCCGACTTGTGCCATAACTGTCGTATTCGCAATCTCGCAATCCGGATAGAACACCGCAATAAACCGTCGAGCCACCAGATCGTACACCCGCTTTTCATCCGGGGTCATATCATAGCTGAAAACTCCTGTCGGAATAATAGCATGGTGATCAGTGATTTTCTTGTCGTTGAACACCTTCGAAGACTTGCGTATCTTACTCCCGTTAATAATCGGGTCGATCAACGTGACATATGGTTTTAGTCCCTTCAAAATCCCGGGAACCTTGGGGTATATATCGTTCGGTAAAAAATTCGTATCTACACGGGGATAAGTCGTCAACTTTTTCTCGTACAGCGACTGGATAACCTTCAAGGTCGTATCCGCCGAGAAAGCAAACTTCCGGTTACATTCCACCTGCAACAAAGTCAGGTCGAACAACTTCGGCGGATGCTCCATGGCCTTTTTACGCTCCACACTCTTAATTTCCAACTCCAAAGGTAGAATCTCCTGCATGAAAGCCTCGGCCTCCTCCTTTACAGTGAAACGTCCTTTCGTGTAGGAGAACCAACCTCCCCGGTAATCCGTCCGCACCTCCCAGTAAGTTTCCGGCTTGAATTGCTCTATCGCTTTCTGCCGATCGACAATCAGTGCCAACGTCGGGGTCTGTACTCGCCCGATCGACAACACGTTCTTCCCGTTCCCGTAACGTAACGTGTAAGCTCTCGTGGCATTCATCCCCAGCAACCAGTCTCCGATCGCCCGGGCTGACCCGGCAGCGTATAGCGTATCAAAATCCTTCGACGACATCAACTTGGCAAACCCGTCCCGGATCGCCTCTTCCGTCAACGAAGAAATCCATAACCGCATCACCGGAGCTTTACACTTCGCCTTCGTAAGCACCCAGCGCTGGATCAACTCCCCTTCCTGCCCCGCATCACCACAGTTAATCACCATCTCCGCCCGGTTGAACAACTCCTCTATAATGGCAAACTGCCGTTTGATTCCATCATCATCAATCAACTTGATCCGGAACGATGACGGAATCATCGGCAACATACTTAAATTCCACTGCCTCCACTTTTCCGTGTACTCGTGCGGTTCCTGTAACGAACAAAGATGCCCGAATGTCCACGTCACACAATAGTCATTCCCCTCGAAATAACCATTCCGACGTACTTTGGCTCCCAGAACCTCCGCTATCTCTTTCGCCACACTCGGCTTTTCCGCTATACAAACACGCATTAATTGATTTTAGATTTAATGATTTTAGATTTTAGATTCCAACCGCATAAAGCCAACGCTTTAACGCCCCCTCTAACTCCCTCTGTGCAAAGGGGTGCCGGTGGGATAGTCCTTTCATTTTCAATTCTCCATTTTCAATTATTTAAAAGCTCAACTGAATCCTCCCCTGTATCATGCTAAACGTCTGCTTCCCGTCCACTGGTGCATGTTTATCCAAACTCACCAGACTGTAACTCATCTTCGCCGCCACGTATTTATTAAAATAATAGATACCACCTATCGAAAAATCATTCTGTTTTCCCCCCATAATCCCGGAGTCCTTATCGTTCATGTTGGTGATATTATAGCGACACAAGATTTCCAAGCTCTTTGCCCCCGGAGCCGTGGCCATACCACTCGTTTTATTATAACCGTAACGACCATTCAGCAAGGCATACCCCACTTGTGCATACCAACCGTCACCGTTATAATTTTCGACCGATGCCCTACGATTCACGTGAGCCATTAAATACTCGGACTGGAAATACCATTTATCAAGTACCATAACCACCTCAGCCCCGAACTTCCACTCGTTAATCGCCTCGGTCACCTCAGCCTTCAAAAACTTCTCAGGGATTAAATTCGAAGGAGCTCCTGCCGAATACGTCAATTTATTCTCTTCCGCCTTTCCTTGCACCCCAAAACGAGAGGATACACCAACATGAATAATATCTTTCCCCTTGGAATAAGGACGATACAGCACTCTTCCCGAAAAAGCGTACCCCTCGTCATCCTTCTCCGTGTTATCAATATCTTTATCACTGAACACGCCTCCCGACACGTTCAACACCTCACAATTATACGTGTAACTGATTCCCAACCGCCGACGATCACCGAAAGCCGTTCCGGTCACGGCCGCCCCGTTAAACTTCATATCCGACGTCCCGATCCGGTACTCCAAACTAAACGGTTCAAAACAATGCCCTACCTTGAACAAATTCTTTCCGTCACTATACTCGATATAAACATCTTTCATTGACACCTTACTCTTGGCAAACCCCAGCTCAATCTTTCCCGTCCAACGTTCCAAAAAACGTACCACCGTTCCCAAACGAACATCATACACTTCCAAAGAATTTCCCAACGCGGTCTTGTCACTGAAAAACACTCCTCCGTCAAACAACGCCCGCCCAATCAAACGAGCCTCGAAATCTCCCTTCTCCGACTTCAACGTCAACTGTGCCGAAGCACTCATTCCACAAGCCAATAGCATCAAAATCAAAAGCGTATGCCTCATCATCAATAGTTTAAAAGGTTAATTTAATTAGTTTCGATTCAGAATATCTTTGCAAAAGTACAAAAAAATCGGGAATCCCGATTTTTCTCTATACCTTGTCCTCATACTTTATTAATTCAATGAGATTCTTTATCCGTTGGAACACATTGGAACGCATTGGATCATCTTGTCCTTCACTTGCTCTCCGATCGACATCCTTTCTAGATTCTGTTTCTTCTTTCATTTCTATGTTGTATCTTTATCCCTCGAACCGAAACAATGAAATATGGAACAAGCAATTATTGATCAAACCATAAAAGCCCTCGAAAGAAATCATTTCGAAGTTTACCTTGCCAACGATCGGCAAAAAGCTAGAGATATTTTCTTTCAAGAAATTTTTGACAAAATAAAACCGACCACTATTTCATGGGGAGATTCCGAAACGATGAAAGCCACGGGCATCCTTTCCGAGATCAAACAACGACCGGACTGTATCCTTATCCGAACTTTCCAAGACGGTTACAGCCGGGTCCAAAAAACATACTGGCGCCGCCAAGCCCTCCTTGCCGATTTATTCGTCACGGGGACCAATGCCCTCACCCGACAAGGCCAACTCGTCAACGTGGACATGGTAGGTAACCGGGTAGCAGGCATCACCTTCGGCCCGGAACACGTCGTCCTATTCATTGGCACGAATAAAATCACGGATAACATCGAGCAAGCCATGGAACGTATTCGCACGATAGCCGCCCCTCTCAACGCTATCCGCCACCCCCATTTACACACTCCTTGCCAGACGACACGAACCTGCATGAACTGCCAAAGTACTGACCGATTGTGTAACACGTGGACCATCACGGAAAAATCACTCCCTCAAAAACGGATTAAAATTATCCTTATCAATGAATCATTAGGCTTATAATCATGAAAGATTACGCATTTGAAATAGAAATGAAAGTACGAGACTACGAATGCGACCTGCAAGGCGTGGTCAACAATTCCAACTACCAACACTACATGGAACACGCCCGTCACGAATTTTTGGAAACCACCGGAACCAGTTTTTCCGCCTTACACAATCAAGGTATCGACGTGATGGTCTCCCGCATTGACATTTCTTACAAACACTCACTCCGGGGCAGCGATCGCTTTGTCGTTCAAGTTGCCTACCAAAGAGAAGGTATCAAGCTGGTATTCTTCGAGGACATCTACAAACTCCCCGAAAACATTCTATGCGCCAAAGGAAGAATCGAGGCTATTTGTCTGCAAAACGGTAAACTTACCCGAGGAGAACTTTTCGAAACGATATTTATCGACAAAGTAAAGAAAAAATAAAGGGGAGGTGTTTCAGTCCCTCCCCTTTTATAACGTCTATAAACCAAATCTTTGATTCTTTATTTTCTGCATCTGTGCCGCATAAAGAATGAACGGAAATTCAAATTCTTGGAGTCATTTCCTAATTGACAAGAACGTCCCAATGCCTCTTCCTCGTCAACCGTGACATAAGAATAAGGATACGAATAATTATTTATTTTTTCAGTTCTAATCGTGCCATCCTGATTGAGAGAATACGTCATACTTGAAGTACTCTCATCTTCGTCCACATTTCCTTCCGAATCTTTCTCGTAGTCAACCTCCGTGTATGAAACAGGGAAATAAGCCGATGCTTTTCCTAGCATACCCACTAACCCCAACATCTGGAAGTCCTCCATATCAAGAACTCTTGTTTGAGTTATAGAAAATTGCCCTAACTCATTTTTCTGATCCCCGTACTCAATCGCACAAGTGTAACCATCTTCCCATTTCTCTCCATCCTCTATCTCACTTCCTTCGGATTCGACCTTAATCAAGTTTCCATTTTTCCAAGTATAAGTAGTTTTATAGGTTCCTTTATAAAAATAACTACCGTCCTCATCCTTACCACTCTCACTGGAAGATATCGTGCAAGATGTCAATTGCCCTCCCTTATAAGAGAAATAAACCTCACCGCTTCCTTTAGAACTGCCATACTCATCTTTCTCGTTCCACGATGATTTAATGCTTTTGATATACCCCTCACCGGTAAACTTCACTTCAGCCTCTTCATCATCCGAGATCAGAAGCCCCTTGTCATAATCAATTTCACCAAGTACATAAGAACCGCTTTTAACTTGGATGCATCGACCGTTTTCATCGTACGTGAAAATATAACCATTGACGTTAGAAGGTAATTTTCCGGCATACGTTATCACCGGACCCTGTGGCATTTTGTCATCATCATCACTACAAGCTGTAAATAAGCATATTACCATGACTAGTGTTGTCCATAACAAATTTTTCATCTTTCTTTCTATTTAAGAATTATAAAATAATCTGTTCGCAAAATTAATCAAGCCCATTAAAAAAAATAAACTCGTAAATTCTTTTTTTAATACTTTAATTCATATTTTTTGAATTATCACGAATCTTCCCTCCTCAGCCTTTTTACGCTGCATTCAGGATAATATACTATCTTACAAGTTGTGTCCGAATCCTACATAACTAATACTCGAAATACAAAAGATAATATAAATAGAGGGGAAATACATCATACCCCAAAATCACATAATCCATTCATATACACCAGTCCTCGTAATAATACCCTTTTACTAAAGCAATAATCTCCTACATCCCATTTCACCCCCTTCCATCGCCCTTTCATCTCCCTTTCGCAATAGACAAACAAGGACCGGAAAAGAGGTTTGCAAGTAGCATGGAAGATTATTACCCATAAAATACGGTTACATTACCCGGGCAGAACGGTAACCGATTCAAGTCATAGTCACAAATAAAAAAGTCCCCTCCCGAAAAGGAAGGGGACACAACACCTGTTTCAGCAGAATCCACCTACTAAACACCCACTCGCTCCATTATCTGGTCTTAAACGCCATACTCTTTACCTTACACAAATTCTTCCACTCACTTCCTTTCTCTTCCTCAACGATAATATGATCCACATCATCCACAACCTTATACTTCTTAACCATTCCTCCCGTCGAGGCCGGTTTCGACGGATCATAAAGAGCAATGTAAAAATAATCACTTGACGTCTCTACCAAAATATCCGATAAAAACAAGGTAATCTCGTAACCATCAAACGTTTTCAACAGTTCACACTTCTTCCTCGCGAAATCGTAACCATACAGTTTATTTCCCACGGTATAATAAATCACGGATAACATGTTACTTGCCCCGAAAAATTCCGCCTTATCCAAGTCGATCACGTTATCCATTTTTACCATTAACTGTTTTATAATACCGAAACTATAGGAAATCCGGTAACTATACAGATAAAAATCACTTCCATCCTTTAATATCGTGTAAGTCGAACCCGAACCTTTATGACAATTTAGTGTCGTCACATACTCGTATCCCGGTTTCCAAGAGAAAGGATCCCCCACCCGATCAGGCATATCCGCGCAATAACCAATAGGAGTCCCGTAACCACTTTGTTGATACACGAAACGCCCATCCCGCTTATTATACAACACGGTAGCATATCCCCGTTCTTTCACGCTATACCCGATTTTATCCCCCACCGGGAAGAGATCATAATCACCCTTGTAATGATTACTCGGGGATCCAAAGAAACAAGTCTGTTGACCTCCCAGCTCCGTATAATACAAATTACCATCCACAAGGGCAGCCCGGTAATATCCCATAATCTGTACAGCCTCGGTCATCACGCACTCTCCGGCAGCCGATACATCATAAAAAGACCATTTCAAATGCGCCCCCTCGATAGGCAACAGGGTTGAAGTACTAAGCCTGTAAGTACCTTTATCCGTCCCGACATGAATATAATTCAATGCAGCAGCAGGACGATACGGTGGAACAAAAACACAAGTCGGCTTACCCCATTCTTGAATATCAACCTCTTGCAAAATATTCTTCAACAAAGTCGTGTCCTCTCCACCCGTTGACACCATATCAAGTTGGGCTCTTCCGTCATCCCCTTCTCCCAGCACAAGCCATCCCTGCGAAAACAAGGTTGACAACTGTAAACTTAAACTTGAAATCTTGGTCAATCCCGTGGATTTATCCTGAATTTTAAAATAGACACTATACCTCTGGGAAGGCAAAGTAATCGGATAAACCAAATCCTTCTCTTTCCCCAGGGTATATTGTCCCCCGATAGTCGGATCGCCACCCACGGCCACCCATTCATACTCGTAATTATCGGGATCATTATTAACTGTTGTTGAAATTTCAGGAAACACCCGCAACGTATCCACGAAAGAATACATCCGTAACACCGTGTCTCCAAAAAAGTCATGTTTCACGGTTATCTCGTTAATCGCACGGTAGGAATAATTTCCCTTGTCATCATAGCAACTTTCAAACAGGAAAATCCCCAATAATCCTATCAGAAAAATCTTATACATCATTCTCATAACATTTCATTTAAAAATAAATCATATCAGAGGCCCCATCGTCATCTCAAACTCATTACCTGCTGCATCCTTATCCATCACCGTACGTCCTGCCGCCTTTTCCTCTTTCAAATACCGATCAAAATTCTGGGCCAACGCTTTCGCCCTGTTCTGGTTCATGGTTTGGTAATCTTCAAAATCCTGCATCGTTAAACCAAGCACCTCGCATACCAGCTTAAATTTCGTGGGAGAAAAAGCACCCCAATAATTCACGTTCCATTGCTTGGGAACGATGACTTGATCATTTATCCCGATCACGTGAACAATCGGGTTAACTACTTTATCCGTTGAACCATATATGCTTCCGAAAGGAATCCACCTTTTCAACGGTAATTTAAAATCCGCACTCTCCTCCAGCCGCACCGTCAGGTAAATCACCGTGTCAGGATTTTGCATTAATTTTTCCGTCCATACAATGCGGCAAGGGACTTCCGCCTGTCTCTCGCCGGCTTTTACCACCTGGCTATTCTCAAACGGTTCGTAATCTTCCCCCTCCTTGGCCGTCGTGAGAGTATCCACCACCCGAATCGTGAAATAACGGTCGTGATCTACCACGTCCCCGGTAATCCTCACCCGGATCGGTAACACGGTATCTTTAGCCGTGAACATCGCGAAAGGGATTAAAGTGGTATCCACGTATTCATACTGCTCCGGATCACCATACCCGGAGGCCGGAGGTTTCTGCATCATAAAATAAACACCGCTCTCCCCCTCGTATCCCATCATCTCTGTCTCACAAGCGTACAAGCAGGTTGTCAGGCTAATGATCAATATCGCTATATATCTTCGTTTCATAATCTCATCCGTTTAATTCATTATTCCATACCCCGTTTATCTTTCTCGTCTTGAGGCAAATCAAACAAGTAAAAACTTTTTTCCATCGTGATCATGTTATTGAAATCTTTGCTTGAAGGTATTTGCGTCCTATTCTGCCGTTTGTAAAACCAGAACAACTGTCCTTCTCCAATAAACTCCCTCCGGAATTCCGCCTCTACCAGATTCATCAACCCGAGAGCCTGGTTCGCCTTGGCAACTCCCCGTGCCGCCCGCAATCGATTCAAGTGGTCAAACGCTTCCGCCTCATCGTTGGAACATTCCGCCACGATCAGATACATCTCGGAAATCCGCATGACAGGCATGAGATACGTGTACCCCAGACTAACTTTATTATCATCAGGTCCCTCTGTATCATCCACGGCCATATACTTCACGAAATGCTTCTTTTCATTTCCGTCCGGATCTTTCAAGGTCATCCATTGTTCCGTGTAACGCCAATCATTCACCCGCGTGTCCTCCTCGTACAAACTCTCAATATTAGCATCCGTCGGGCGTAAAATTACCTTCTCTCCCAATTTGTTGGAAAACGTGGATTCGTACACGTCCGACCGTTTCAGATTATACAACCCGAACAAGATTTCCGTTTTATACACCCGGTCCCATTTTGAAAGAGTTGTAGCCGCCGCACGGGTGACAAAAGGAAACCAGTTATTATCTTCCTGCGTTTCCTTGATCACTTGCCGAGCATACATCAGCGCGGTCGCCTTATCCCCCGTGTACAACGCCAGCCGGGCGATATACGCCTTTACCGCATAATAATTCAAGCGTAGGGAACGATATACCATATCATTAGGTAATCCCGGACCTTCATCCCCCCAAAGCGCACCTTTTTTAATCACCGGATCATAATCCTTCAACAACTCCTCTGCCGCCTTGAAATCATCAATCATCAATCTCGCCACGTCCGATGCCTTCAGTAAAGGTCTTACTTTCAAATCAGAAGATTCCGAATAAGGCATACACTCCGTTTCCGGATCAACGGAATAGATCGGTCCAAACACCCTGAAAACTTCAAAATGCAACAATCCCCGCAACGCCAGAGCTTCCCCTTTGATGACATGATAATATTCACTATTCAGCACCTCCTTTCTCTCGTCACACGCCTCGATAATCGTATTCACGTTGACAAGCAACGTGTAAACCTTCGACCACAACCCGGATACTTGTCCTTTTTTAGCCGTTTGGTCAAAAGTAGATAACTTTTGCCACGTCTGCTCATCTTTATCACAATCATAGTATTGCGCAAGAATATCAAACGTCTTGTAAGACAACGTACCTCCATACAAACTGGAATTCAGTAATTCAATATACACCCCGTTCAGAGCAGTCATAAACCCGGCTTGAGAAGAGAAAAGCGTATTTTCCATAATCCGGTCTTCCGATCCCAAATCCAACCAACTATCACAAGACACCACGGTGGTGACCAACACGATCATCGTGAGGTATTTCAACTTGTTAAATAATTTACTCGCAAATTTCATAATTTCGTTTTTTAGAATCGTAAACTCAATGAAAATGAAACAGTGCGGGCAAAAGGATAATCCGTTCCCCGTTCTTCCTTGAAAGAAGACACCCGGAAAATATCATTCATATATGCCCTGAAAGTAACTCCTTCCGCCCCGATTTTCTTTATCCACACGGCAGAAGATTCGTATCCCATGGAAATGGATTCACCGGAGAACGTGTTTTCCGTCCTCACGAAACGGGAAGACATCGGAGTTGCAGAATTATCTTTTATTGACTTGAATTTTGCCTTATCTCCCGGTTGTTTCCAACGATCATGTAACGCCCGCTTATCCTGGTTATAATAAATTTGCTCTTCCGAAATATTCTCTACTTTCGAATACAAAGCCGAAGCCATCACCTCTCCCCCTAAACGATACCGGAAGTTTACCGAAGCAGAAAAACCTTTGTAATAGAAGGAAGAACCAATAACACCCTCCACGTCCGGACGGGAACACCCCACAACCACCTCATCGGCTGTCGAATAGATAAAAGTCTGGGAACCATCCTTTTTTCTAAACATTTCCGCCCCGGTTGCCGGATCAATTCCCAACGAGGGCACGGCCCACATATCATCGGGACTGGCTCCTTCATAGTAACGAACCAAGCTCTGCGCACTTCCCAATTCATTAAACTCGTTCAATTTATCACCAATATCCCGATACTCGGACTTGGACGTTCTGAAATTCGCATTCAACGTCCAACTCAAATCCTGTTTCTGAATCACCGTTCCGAAAATACTCCCGTTCCATCCCCAAGAAAGCTGCCGCCCGGCATTCGCATTAATGGAACCCACGCCCACGGACGGAGGCATCGGAACACTGATCAAAAGAGGATCGGTATCCTTGTAATAATAATCCAACGTCACCCGGATCCGATTCCGCAACATGGATATATCCACCCCGATATTTTTATCCAACGTGCGTTGCCAATCCAGATCCTTGTTACCAAACTGGTCAATAATCGCGCTTGAACCGAACATATTTTGCAGTTCCACATTATACTTATAAATCTTCATCGCCTGATAAGCGTCAAAATTCTGATTCCCGGGGTTACCCACGGATGCCCTGATCTTGAAATTCGTGAAAAGTCCTAAAGACTTCATAAACTCCTCGTTATGAAGATTCCAAGCCAATCCCACGGACCAGGTTGTCGAGAAGCGTTTATTTGCCCCGAATTTAGAAGTACCGTCCGAACGCACGTTGAAATCCATCAGGTAGCGATTCATAAAAGAATAGTTGACATTCATAAAGAAACTCGTCGAACGACTGCGCTCCAAAGAGTAATTAGGTTTCTGTCCATCCGTAAAACCCGTGGAAAAAGCCGGATTCATATGCAGGTCATCGTTGAAACCGACAACACTGTAACCATCCCGCTTATTTTTGTTCTCGCTAAAAGACCATCCTCCCACTACATTCACCTGATGTTTTTCCACGAATAACTTACCGAAAGCAATATTCAAATCCCCGTTATACGAGAATGCCTCCGAGGTTGAAGCCGAGAAAGAACCCTGTTTCAATTTATCCGTTTCCAGATAATCAGGATGTTTGGGAGATTTGAACTGCTCATCCCGGCTCACGTTCTTGGTAAGTCCGACCCTCGCCGTCGCCCTCAAAAAAGAATACATCCTCCACTCGATCGAGAAATTATCACGCAAAGCAATAGAATTCCCGATATTCGTATTTTTTATTCCCCACGCGTATAACGGATTCTTTAACGATCCTTTGTTTTGTTCCGTCCCGGTATCCTCCAACCACATGGGAATATACCCATTCTCCAATCTCTTCCGATAATACGGGTTAGCTTTCGAGAATTCGGAAAAAGCCACTGGTTCTCGTTCCGTATGAGTAACATCCATGCTAAACTTATTGGCAAATAACAATTTTTCCCGACGATAAGTCAAATCAACATTGGCACTGATGATATTCCGGTCAGACCCTTGCATCACGCCATTGGAGTTATTGTAACCGAATCCCAACCCGTAACGCATAGCATCATCACCCCCGTCAATATAAACGTTGTGACTGTGATTGAATACCGTACGGAGCGGTTCATTCATCCAATAAGTATCAACACCCCGCTTTACCTCTGCCAGCCGCCGATTATATTTTTCAGTATTGGCTATATTCGAGTAACTCTCCAAATCCCCGTAAAGCCCGGTCAAGCGTTCAAACTCCAACTTCTCGGAAGCATTCATCAAATTATAGGCAGAAAGATCCGCAAATTGAATCCCGTAATTACCATTATAAGAAAGACGTAATTTTCCCGCTTCCGGTTGGACCGTCTCGACGACAATCACCCCGTTGGCCGCTTTAGACCCGTAAATAGCAGTGGAAGCAGCATCTTTCAAAATCGTCACGCTAGCCACCCGGTCCATGTTCAAATTGACAATCGTTTCCAGTGTCGTTTCGATACCGTCCAAAATAAACAAAGGCTGATTCGGGTCATTATCAAATTCCGTCTTCAAACCGACCACACTCGTCTTTCCCCGGATTTCAATGTCCGGCATCCGGTTCGGGTCCGATCCCCATTGTTTACTCTCCAGCACCAACATGGAAGGATCCAAACTTTTCAGACTCTGGATAACGTTCTGGCTCCCGATCATTTTCAAATCTTCTTTCGAGTAGGTAGCAAACGATCCCGTGAAACTTTCTTTATTACGGGAATAGATTCCGGTCACCACCACTTCTTGAATCGTCTCGGAATCTTCCTCCAAGGTTACATTCAATGCCCTCGTATCCTTTATCGCAATTTCCCGTGTCTTCATCCCGATACACGTGAATGTCAGCACCACGCCATCCAACGAAGGCAAGGCAAGCGTGAACTTCCCGTCAGCATCCGAGGCCGTGCCCAACGTGGAACCTTTCAACACGACCGATACCCCCGGAATGGTGCTGCCGTCTTGGTCCGACACGACACCCCGAATAACCACACCATCTGTTTTTTGGGGAAGGGCACCCCGCTTTCTTACCACCACCGAGGAGCTTTCGTAAACGTACTCGAACGGGCTTCCTTCGAACACACGCTTTAAAACGGCATCCACCGTCGCCCCTTCCATCGTCAACGTCACGGGTGGGAACGCGGTCATCTGCGCCTTGTCGTAAACAAAATTCAAACCAGCCTGTTCCCTAATCTGCCGAAAAACCTCCTGCACTCCCGCCTTGGTCACCCGAACGGTTACTTTTTGTTGTTGGGCTTTACCAACAAAGGGCAACATCAGCAAAATCAAGCACATAAGACAAACGTGTCTCCACTGCATTTTTGCTTTTTCCCGGATACAATGCTCCCAAAAAACAAAATACTTCTTGCTTTTTTTCATAAATTTGTATTTTAAAATTAAACCTTACTAGATGCTTCCAACATCTAGGACGAGCCGGGAGTTGTTACCGCAACACCCGGTTTTTCATTATGTCACAACTACATATACTCTTTTGAATCTCGTTCGCGGTCAGCCACTCGAACGACTTTTAAGCGTAAAACTTTTCAGTCATAAGTTTTTTTCATAACTTTGATCGTTGATTAATTTGTAAAATTGATTAACAGGAGGAGTGAGTATTCTGTGTTTTCTAGGCTCGGGATACACTCCTTTTTCTCATCGAACTAATGTGGCGGCTCATTCATAGATTATCGCTATTTCAATTTTGCCCAATCCCCCAAGCAAAAATTATACAATAAAAAAGCGAGGATTGTTATGATCTATCTCATCTAAGGCATCGCCAAACGCCCGGTAGCAAATAGACAACAATCCACGCTAGCCAGCGTGAATCCGATGCCTAATCTCACTACCTTAAAATTGGCGATTTCTAGACGAAGATTAGAACAAACTCACAATATTTTCATGCGGACTCTTCCGCATTTTATTTTTCAACTCCTGCAAATATATGATATTATTTCATAAAATCAAACACTTTATTCCTTCGTAGCTATATTTACACCCATTTTATTTTGTACAGTTCCACACCCCAAGTAGAATGCACTCTCAAATACACTCATATTTTATATTTTCCTTGAAAAATTCGTCATATATTTTTTGCAGAATTCAAAAAATGCACTACATTTGCATCCGCAATCAAGCAACACGGGCGCTTAGCTCAGCTGGTTCAGAGCATCTGGTTTACACCCAGAGGGTCGGGGGTTCGAATCCCTCAGCGCCCACCCATTGAACGCCACGAGGCGACAAGAAAATGACAAACATCCTGTAAAACTCTAATTTACAGGATGTTTTCTTTTATCCATTTGACTACTTCCGACTCTAAAATGCCAATCACGTTACTAACGGAGTAACCTAAAAAGTAACCTCTAACTAATTTTGAAAAAATAGGTTACTCTTTGGCAAAAAGGTGTCAAAAATTGGCAAATCTAATTTTCTCATAAACAAAATATTACAAGTATTTTCAAACTAAAAATTTTTGTTATGAGGGACACATTTTCAATTTTATTTTACCTCAAAAATGAGGACTCAGCAGAGAAATCCATTTATTGTAGAATTTCTATTTGCGGTGTAAAAGCCCCCTTTTACACGAAGTTAAAAATCAAACCCCAATATTGGGATCAGGCAACCAAACGAGGTAAGGGAAGATCGAAAGAAATCCCACGGATAAACCTTGCTTTATCTAAACTCGAAACAGAAATCACCGAAGCATACGAAAAAATCCGAGAACGCAGAAAAAAGGTTGACCCATTCTACTTACGCGATTATTTACAAGGCAACGTTCAAGACAAAGAAAACGTTTCTATTTTAACCTACTTTGACCAATTCAACAGCGAGCTAGACGAAAGAGTAAAAGCCGAAGACCTAACGGATGAAACACGCATCAGATATGTCAACACCCGTGAAAGATTAAGCAAGTTTATAAAAGAAAAATACCAAAGGGACGATCTGTATTTGGACGAAATAGATGTTCGATTCGCACGAAGATTCAGATTATTCATTTGTACCAATTACAAGTGTAAAAATAACACAGCACAAAAGTACGTGCAAAAATTAAAAACAGTCATCACTGACGCGTGGGGAAATTCTTTCCTTGTGTCGGACAAACTTATACGCCACAAGTTGAAATACGATCATACCAACCGAACCTATCTAACATGGGCTGAACTTAAAAGAATTATGCAAAAAAAGTTCTACTCGGAACGTCTTGAAAAAGTCAGGGATATGTTCGTTTTCGCTTGCTTCACGGGTATGGCTTATGGAGATATTAGATCCCTTACCGAGGAAAACTTCAACCTCATGAACGATAACAACGAGTGGATCGACAAAGATCGGAATAAAACGAAAGTAAAAGCTGAAATCTTATTCAGCGATATTCCGAAACTAATCATTGAAAAATACAAAGATCGAAGAATTAATAACCGACTAATTCCTATCATAAGCAATCAAAAATGTAATGATTACCTCAAAGAAATCGCCGCTCTTTGTAAAGTAAACAAAAATTTGACGTGCCACGTCGCAAGACACACATTTGCAACCACCGTCACTCTAACGGAAGGAGTACCGCTAGAATCCATATCCAAAATGCTGGGACACACGAACACGGTCACGACACAGATATACGCAAAAATCGTAAACGAAAAATTACGCAAGGATGCAAGCGAATGGAATAAAAAGATGGTCGGAATTGAAGATGAATTTAACCTGAAAAATCAGTAATCATGGACTTACAAATATTTGTTTTATCGGACAGCAAAAATAAAATAATTCTGCCCCAAACGTACCCTCCCCTGAAAAATAAAAAAAGAAGGTGTATCACACCACACACCTTCTCCACTCTAAAACTTTTCCTATGCTAAAAATCCAACTTTGACAATTGTTCCTCTAAATCTAAGCTACTATGACCAGAGAAAACAATCTTTCCGGCTGGATCAATAAAAAAGAACGTTGGAATCCCACGCAAATCATACAACCCAGGAAGTTTTTTACTGAATTCAGGCGAACCCCAAAATTGCGACCAATGCAATTTTTCTTCTTCCATGGCTTTCAACCAATCTTCTTTTTTCTGGTCGATAGAAATACTCACGAATTTAACCTTATTACCGTAACTCCTATACATTTCTCGCAAATGCGGGAAACTGGCCCTGCAAGGACCACACCACGATGCCCAAAAATCGATAAGCGTGTACCCGTTTGAGTTCAATTGAGCAAGCAACGACACTCCGTTGCCTTCCACGTCACTAATTTCACCATCTTGCAAGGGAGTTTCTTTCACGAAGCGAGTCGCATCATGCAAATACTGGCGGAAATTTTTTAAGCCAGCACAAGTATCTTGAGTGGCTGCAAAAAGTTGTCCCAACTCGTCAAGATAAGCCTGATCATACGTGAATGCGGATTTTTTCAATCCCTCCACAATATAAAGATTAACGGCAATATTAGAATTATCGCGAATAAACTTTTTGCCGATTTCCCGGTATTCTGTCAGCAAATCATTCAACTGACGGTTATCATCCAAGGTGAGCTTTTCCTTTTCCCTAATTTTGAATATATTATAACGCACCGGTATCGTCTGTTGCTGGTAACGGCAATAAACATCTTGGGCTTTCGACCCTTCTACTTTGTAATTTTTCTCTTTACGTATATCGTATTTCCAGAAAGATTCCGGCAAACTGTCAAGATGAGGCGTGGTAAAAGTGAGTTTCCCGTTTTCAACAAAGAAATCAATATTAACCCGACGTCCCGACTCCCATTCTCCTCCAGAACGTTCCAAATAATCATAGTTATCCAAAACTAACTCGCAACGCGTGGGTACGTCCAACTTCCCGCTCAATTCAAATTTCTCGCCAATAATATAACCCGTGATCAGTTTGCTACGACCATCCAGCTTTTTCAACGATACCATGGTACTGTCCATTGCCCCTGGCACCGTGCCTCGCAAGACAAAATAGTCGGCAGGTTGTTGCGTACAGGCAACAACACCCAATAATATTAAAAAGTAAATTTTTCTCATGTTCAATTATTTATTTCCTTGTTCAATTACTCGACGCATATCATCAAACATCCGTTTCATACCCGGCAATCGCTCATCATCCGGTAATACCGGCAATACTTTATCGCCCAACACGACTAAACGACGACACAACTCAATGGGCATTTCTCGCTGGAAACAACTTAATGCCCCGAAATACTCTGACAGATCCGACGAACTAAGATTCGTACCTTGTTCCTCCATTTTATTCACGGTAAGTTCCGCTAACCGACTTCCACACGAGCTGTAATTTTCCGGCACATTAAAATCATGTCCCCAGGAAATACCCTGAAAAGCATCAGCGTAAAAACGTACAGCTTGTGAATTTCCCTCCGGCATCTTCTTAGCAATCCAATCCGTCAACGCCTGCACTTCCTGGTTCACCACCCAACCGGCCAATACTCGCATTTCATCTAATCGAGGTAAATTCAAACGTTCCACCTGACTGCACAAATCTTCAAAAGAAATGCTATCGCGGATCTCAAGCCCTTTTATCCATTTTTCCAGCATACCACCGTAACGCGTCAACAAAAAGCGGTCCACCTCTTCCTGTCCCGCGTTAGCTCGGATTTCATCAAGATGGGCAAGCATAAATTCACACATCGGGGAATCAAACGTGCAATAGTTATCCGTGTACAAACGCCAAAACTCTTTTTGAAGCCGCTCTTTATCCGAAAGGCGTCCCCACAATTCCCGGTAAATCCCGGTAGCCTTATCGCAATCGAAAGCATCCGCCAACACCGCTTGATAAGCCATCAACCTGACATTGCTCATTCCCCCCCGGGCATATTCCTGTTCCAACCCCCAAAGATTAGTCGAGTCATTCAACCCCGCTTCCACGCAAGGAATAAAATAATTCAAATCACCGGCTCCCGTCTGCTTATGCAGGACCGTTCCATCAGGACGGATAATAATAAACGTCGGGTAAGCAGCAACCCGGAATTTCTTATTAAGTTCCACATTTTCATCTTTCGTCATATCATACTTCACGCAAACGAAACGGGAATTAAAATAATCTCCCGCCTCTTTCCGGGGAAACACCTCTGTCAGCATCCGATGGCACGGGCCACACCAGGGAGTATAACAATCTACAAACACCAATTTATCTTCAGCTTTCGCCTGTTCCAACGCCTCCTCGAGAGAAATATTCCGAAAATCCACTCCCTCTTGAGCGACAGACACACTTTGTACAAATAAGCAAATTACAAACAATAACAATATCCTTTTCATTTAACAGCAATTAAAAATATCGGTACATATTCTCGTTCCATTATTATAATAACTTCTCAACGGTCAATCGCAAAGCATTTACATCATGCCCGCTGAACACGACCCGCCCGTCTGGAGCGATAAGCAACAAACGAGGGATCCTGGTAATATGATAAGCCCTACTTACAGTAACCAGCATGTCATTACCATCCACGCCCAATTGAGTCCAAGGCATATTTTCCTGTTTAAGGGCTTTTTCCCAATCCTCCCTCTTTTTGTCAAGCGACACACTGACAACCGCCAATCGATCATCCCCGTAGCGTTTGTAAAGCTGTTCCACCTTAGGAATTGCCCAACGGCAAGGACCACACCACGATGCCCAGAAATCAACCAGTGTATAACGATCAGGATGCACGAATTGCGACAACTTCACCTTTTCCCCCGTCGTGTTTATCAATTCGACATCTTTATAAACAGCCCCCTTGCACAAAGTCCGGGTTATATCCGCTATTTTCAAGATATAAGGACGACGCACCGTATCCTCGATCTGCCCGACAACACGAGTCAACTCTTCCACCTCTTCCGGGGCACGCGTGAAAGGGGTCTTCAACAAAGTTTCCGCAATATAAAGCGTGAGCAATGAACGCGGATGAGCACGCACAAATTCCATTTTAGCTGCATCTATTGCAGCTTCGGCAGCTTGCTTTTGAGGATACTGCTCGTCAAACAAACGATTGTACTCTTCCGGGGTGTAACAATTCTCCCGCAAACTCATCATGGTCAATGAATCAGATGCCTTTTGCGCAACTAAATTCAAGGGCAGCAACGCTTTACGATACTCGTAAAACTCCTGTTGTAACGGACTCCCTTTCAAGTAATCTTTCACCTCTGCGGTTTCCGCCATAAACAGAGACGTAAACGACATACTATCGAGATGAGGTACTTTCAAGGTCAACTCGGAATTATCAAGGAACAAAAAAATATTGCCCACCTTCACGTCTTCAGGACGAGAAACAATATCCTGATTACTAAATAACAATTCACAATACATCGGGGTTCGCACCACACCCCTCAACTCAAACGCACCATCCCGCACAACTCCTTGCGTAACAACACTACAACTCTCATTCTCCATACAACGAAGCATCACCACCATACTATCCTGCAAACCCGGAAAACTTCCTCGCACGACAAATCCTTGGTTACGGGAAGCGCAAGCGCTGCATAAAAACAGCGCCGCGACAAAAAAGAAAAATCTATTCTTCATAAAAAACATCTTCAAATTCATACTACTTTTGAGCATCCCGGCAACAACGCACCCGCATCAGTATGTCCAAAGGCGAAGTCCCGCGATAGACAGTAGATTGCGTCGCAAATATTTTACGAAACCAAACCGTAGATACGGCCAGTTCATTATCCTTATCTTCCGTTGATGTCCAAAAATAACCATATTCATTAACACTATTCAGATGAATATCCTTATCATAAGCACCATTCTGCCAAGCACAACCGGACAATTGAAGTGCGAATCCCGTTCCTTCCTCTTTTTGCATCATGAGCGTGGCGACATTGCCTCCTCTCCAACCCTCTTTATCCGCTTCTTTCAATGACATGCCCAATGCCTTTTCCAAGTTTTTCCAATCTTCATCCGAGGCGACACGCCAACCTTCCGGGACGATTTCTTCGATTTCCTCCCAACTGTACAAATTGCCGTATTTCTCGAAATCCCCGGCTAGATCTAACGGCAGATAGTCAAGTCCCAAAGTTGCTACACTTTGCGGATTTCCCTCTGAATCCAAAAAGATTCCCCCGAAAGTTCTCTCGTAATAAGGTGTACCATATCTCAAGTTGGAAGTCATCCATTCCAAATCACCAATTCGAATCCACCCGTAAGCATTCCCATCACGCTCATCCGTAAATGTCCCTTGGGCATCCGGTTGAACGTTCGGCAACTTATCGTCATCACTGCACGCGACAAGAGCAGCGCAACAGCACATAATACATACAGCTATCAAATATTTTCTCATAATCATTTGAATTTAATTCCTAATTTCTCAGCCTTTTTCTCTGCCAACGGTTTCATGATTTCGTATTTCTGCATAACCTGGTAATACATTCCATACTTTTCCCTAAACTCTTGATCTGTCATAAATAAAATTGCCTTGATATAGGCACAAGCGTCCTGAACGGCAGTCGGAAGATTATCCCCATTGGTATCGGCAATAAAACCATATGGATACAAATCTTCTAAAGTGGTAACTCCATACCAAAATTTCGGATAATCATAATCCCACATATTAACATTCAAGAACTCGATAGCCTCACTTCCTTCCCAGTAATTTGTTTCACTTCCCCCGAAACTACCGAAAATAATGGCACAACATAAATCCTGCGCGAACTCCATTGGCTCTACATCACCGAAAAGTCCCTCGATGGCTATCGCCAGACATCTTGAATTCATATCAAACGTTTGTGAGACCCACGTTCTTTCCCCCGTGTAAAAATCTTCCACACTCAATTCCATCTTATTCACGACTAAAATCGAATAAGGCATAGTTTTAATGACATCATACAAATCATTAACCAAAAAATCGTACGCCTTTTGTTGCTGCTCCTGATTCAAATATTCGAATCTCAACGTATGCCCACTTTTCACGGCTCCCAGATCCCAATCCATGGCCAACAACTCCGTGTCGTAATAAGGTTCCCCCGAAGCATTCAATCCCTTGTACTCGTGTCGCAAGGTATCATTGAACAAAAGAAAGCATCCGGTTTTCTCGTAAAAATCCCGTCTTAACTTAGAGGTTGCATCCGTTGCTTCCGGATCAGGAGCAAAAGGATTACGGGCTTTACTAGGTGTCAGTTTCTCTTTTTCACAAGAGAAAAGGCATCCAGCCAATATCATCCAAATAAAAATATTCAATCTCATAGATTCCGTTTTTAAATTACATATAACCACCTAAATATTTCAAAGCATCTTCCCAACCGTCTTTCACTCCTTTGCACCACAAGTTATAATTATTCGAATACGGTTCGTAAGGACATTGATCATAAAATGCTTCAGGACTACCCTGACCATTCAAACTGAAACATTTTCCCCCACCGAAAAGGAATCCTTCTTTATAAATCGGGTTGCTCTCCAGGGAACTGTTTGGAGGAGTAACTTCAGGTGTAGCAGGAGCCGTATAAACACTTCCCTGCCGTACAGGACGACTATTACTTCCCAAGCTGGGTTGGAAATCCAATACCTCCTTCGGTAAAGCCAATGTATAAGCCGGATCATTTTCTTTCAACTCGTAACTCCACGTTTCCAGTGGCACATAAGCAAAAACTCTACTATCATATTTATATTTCGTGTAAGTATGCATGATAGTCTTGGTATAAGGATATTTTTCCCGCACGGTATAACGCCGCAAATCAAACCAACGGTGTCCGTCCAGGCAAAGTTCCCGTTGACGCTCCAGACGAATCAAATCGACCAACGCTTGTCCACTTTCCGTGATAGGTCGACTAACAAGAAGACGATGGTCTCTCAACGTTTTCAGTAATGAACGTGCCTCTGTTTCTTCCCCGGCAAGAGCAGCTGCTTCCGCCCCGTTCAAATAAGCTTCTGCCGTACGGAACAAAAAGTTATCGGAAAGATTCCGGGGGGAAGTAACCCAGCCCAGCACCTTACGGAAAGTCCACGCCTCGGTATAAGGAATAGAAAGCCTATCCCCTTTGTAACCTACAGTATCCTTACTGATGTAAAAACGGGTTCTCAGATCATTCTTTCCTTCGTCATCAAAAGCTTTCACCAAATCATCCGAAATCACATAACCGGGACAATTTTTCCAAATATTATTCGACATACCCCGAAACGTTTGGATAGAATACGCCAATACATATCCTCCCATGGAAAAAATAATTTCCGGAGAGGACTCCTCAAGCACCTCTTCTCCAGAGAACGATTTTAAATCTAACAGGTTACCATTTACATTCAATGTCTTCTGCGCGTACGCCAAAGCGTCTTTCCAATTCTGCATGTAAAGGAACACCCTGCTCTTCAAGAGATAAACCGCCGCAATGTCCGCCCTATACGGGAAATTTTTCTTTGCGGTTTGACTCAAACACTCTTCGGCAAGTTTCAAATCTTTCAGAATCTGGGAATACACCTCCTCCACGGTAGCGCAAGTATAATCTTTATCTTCTACTATTTGGGACAATTTAAGAGGCACTCCCGGGGAAGAGAGATTGTCCGCACAATAAGGTTTCCCGTAAAGATTAACCAATTGGAAATAATACAAAGCACGCAAAAAAGCGGACTCACCTTTAATACGCACGATTTCCAATTTTTCTCTATCGGATTCCGCTACCTGTTTGCCTATTTCTGTCAAAATCGAATTGCAGGCATTGATGGATATATAGGCTTGTTTCCAATCACGATTTTCCTCCACGTGTTGACCTCCTTCAAACTTCAATCCCACCACCTGTTGCCACGTGTGCCAACCAAACATTTTTTCCTGCAAACCCGCGGGATCATACTCGTGAATAGGAATATACTTGGATAGTTCATCCGACATATAATGGACACATTGAAAGTATTCGTTTTCAATTACACCCTGGCTTGTTATACGGGCATAAGGCAAATATCCCTCGCCCAACAAGATTTCATCCAAATCTTCATAACTTTGTATTTTTGCCAAATCCTGGGAATACTCTTCCAAGAAACCGGAACACCCCCCCAAAAGCAAAGCGAAACTAAGTATATTAATTATTTTTTTCATAAACCGCTCGTCTTAAAATGAAACATTCAAACCTACAGAATAAGTCGGCCGTTCGCTCAACTGAATGGTAGAGAAACCACTCTGCGTGGGAGTCTGACCTTTTAGTTCTTTAGCTGAAATCGTGAATAGATTCATGGCTGAAACCGTTAAAGCCAAACGAGATACGCGCAAACGACTCAGGATTTTTTCGTCAAACTCATACGTCAAACTCAAATTGGAACACTTCAAGTAATTTCCGCTCACTACCCGATGATTTCCATAATCATACATATCCCAAGACGTCGAGGCAATAGGCGGCATCTCCTTGTATTTAGGATTACTGCTCCAATGGCGTTCATATTTCCCGTAAGCTGGATTGGAAAGAGAAATAATTGCAGGAATATCAGTACGAAGTTCATCCCCGGGATATTGCCAACGCTTCAACAAATCTTTGCTGACATTATTCTCGGGGTATATTCCCCGTACATCCATAACCGCATCGGCCCCGTTATACATGCTGAACAAACGGACTTTGTTACCTAAACTATAAGCAAATACGCCACTAAAATGGATATTCTTCCAACGGACACTAGTATTCAAGTTCCCGGACATGGTAGGATCGCGTCTCCCTGAAGCCTGTAGGATACGGGTGTAAAAATCATATTTATTCAATTTCTGTAAAACAGTTTTATTATCCCCTCCGTCATCAAATATAGGACCGCCGTCCACCGGGCTCAAACCCAAGAACTTGAAAGAATAGAACGTACCGACGGCTTTCCCTTTCACAAGAGCCCTTCCATCCAAGAAATCTTCCTTTTCATACTGGTCGGCGGCAGGATTACTTTCCAACTTATTGAACGTCCTAGAGAACGAAGTTGACAACGACCAGCGGAAATCTTCATTGTTAATCGGCGAAACTGTCAATGACACGCTATATCCATGATTATCCAAATCCCCTCCATTTACAATATAAGTGCTATTACGAACTCCATTCATGGAAGCAATCGTCTTATTCATGAAGGCATTTTCCGTGTGTTTCCAGTAATAGGATGCCTCCACCTGCAATTTCGACTTGAACAGTGAAAAATCCAACCCCAAGTTATACGACGTAGTCTTCTCCCACTTCAAATCTGGATTTGGATAACGTTCTATCGTGGAAATGTATTCGGAAAAATGGTCATTCAATGCGCCTTTCTTGATAATCATTATCGGGGACTGGTCTGTCGGCATATTACCCTGGTAGCCGAAAGAAGCTTTCAAAGAAAGGAAATCAAGCCAGTCGTATTGCATCCACGAATGTTCGGCAAGATTCCAATTGGCAGAAGCCGACCAGATAGGCAAAAGTTTGTCGTTACTCTGGTCTCCGAACTTATTCGAACCATCGACTCGGGCATTCGCGTTAACCGTAAAATAATTAAAGTAGCTATATGACACGGATAGATATGCCGAAAGCGTGTTTCCCTTCGTATCTCTCAACGTGGGCGTATTTTCCGACAGCCATTCCACGTAAGCAGGATAAACTGATAAATCGACATCTTTCACGAAACTCATACCACGATCTTTGAAATAACCGCGCATCACGCTAGTGAACGATTTTACACGAGAAGCGTTCGCTTCAAAACCGGCACTCCCGGAAATATTGTGCTGCTGTTCCTCACCGAAATACTTGCTGGCGTTCAATTGCAAACGAACCGTATAATTTCGGTTATTCGATTCCGAGCGACTCAATTCACCTCCATACGGAAGGGTACACCCGGTTCCATCTCCTTTCTCTGCCTGAACACCGTTTTCCGTTTTTCGTAAACAAGCGGCATGATAGCTTTTTTCACCCCACCACCCTTCTATAGTCGTGTGGGAAGCCGTGTAAGCCACGATGGCATTGGCATTCAACCAATCCGTAAACCGGAATTGCAAATTAACATTGGCAGATACGCTCGACCCCTCTTGGTCGTAAGAACTATTGTCCAATTCATTTAAGATATTATAATTGAAAAAGGTATTGAGCAACACATCGTCAGCCTTCTTTTTATAATAAAAATATTCTCCATTATCATCAAAAGCGGGAATCGCCCGGCTAGTCCTGTAAGCGTACTGCATCGGAGCCAACTCCTCTTGATAATAAGCCCGGCCGCTCACGTTTCCGGTCAACCCGAAGGATGCCGTCAACCAAGAAGCCAAATTGGTATTAAGATTCAGATTCGCCGTGTAACGCTCGTTGTGGTCACCCTTGATCACGTCATTATCCCGGGTATACCCCAAAGACGCGTAATAACGGGCTGTTTCCGACCCTCCGGAAAGGCTCAAGGTATGGTTGTGCGAAAAACTGTCTTCTGTCAACAAGTCGAACCAATCCGTATTGGTCGTTTCCAATTTCGCAATTTGCATGTCGAACTCCGCTTGAGAAATCTCTTTGGAATACAGCTTCTGCAACCAATACTCGTAACCGATGATCGTCATATTTTTGGGATACTCGTAATGCAAAGCCGTCAAATCCCGGGAGAACTGAATACGTTCTTTGGAATTCATCACATTGACGGAACGGTCGGAATAACGCGGACGCTGACGCATAGTGACCGTGGTATTATAACTGATAACCGGCTTGCCGACATGTCCCTTTTTAGTCGTCACCACGATAACCCCGTTAGCGGCACGGGTTCCGTAAAGAGCGGTCGCCGCTGCATCTTTCAAGACGTCTATACGTTCGATATCTTGCGGATTGATACCGGCAATAGCGTTTCCGATACGGTTGATATAATCCGGATCATTCAATTCCTCGGGAGAAATATCCACCGGGTCCTGCATGACAATACCGTCAAGCACCCACAACGGTTCGCGGTTACCGATAAGCGTGGAAGTCCCCCTGATTCGCAATTTAGGCACCACGCCGACTTCCCCTGAATTTAACGAGAACATCATATCCGGGATACGACCTTGCAACATCTGGTCGATGGAAGAAGCCCCCTGGATATACAAATCTTTCATCTTCACGGTGGTGACGGCACTCGTGTTCTTGCGTCTATCGATATTTTGATAACCGGTAATCACCACCTCTTCTATCTGAGCCGCTTCCTCGTGCATGATCACCCGAATACTGTCATTCGACTGGTTGAAAGCCACACGCTCGTCACGGAATCCGATAAAAGAAAAATCAAGCACCCCCTTTTTCTCGACTAACTCGAGAGAGAACTTACCTGCACCATCCGTGGCAGTGCCAATAGTCGTGCCGGCTACCCTTACCGTAACTCCCGGTAATGGATTTTTATGCTCATCATACACGACTCCCTTCAAGCGGATCCCTTTCACCTGGGGAAGTTCCTTACTCTCGTAAATCACGATTATCTGACCGACATTTCGCCAACAATACTTGTCTCCCAAAATGCGTTTCAACACATCCTCCACACCCATTGTCAATGCCGGGAATTGCACCATCCGCTTCACGTCAAGATGATCGTCACTGTAAAAAATATCATACTTCAACTGAGTCGTTATCACATCAAACACTTGCTCCACACTCAACTCCTTTTGCTGGAATGTCACCTTCCCTACTTGTGCAAAAGAACTCGCCTGCACGTGCAACACACACACACACACGAAAAAGCCAATTAGTTTCATAGGCAAAAGAATTTTTTTTATCCCACTTCGACAATGGAATAGTCCTACATCATCATTTTTTTTCATAGCTTTGTAAATTATTATTATTGATCTCCTCTATCAATGAGGAACCACAAGGAATAGGAGCCGCAATCTCCTATTCTTTTTTCCACCTCACCGATAATATACTTACTTTTTTTTGCTCACTATTATCGTTTTACCATTCAACTCAAAACACACGTCGGAAGTCATCTCCAAAAACTCCAGCATCTCCCCCAAAGGTCTGTATTTGTTAATCACACCGGAAAAACGCCGTTGCCGAATCCCTTCATCACGATACAACACATCAAAATCATACCAACGTTGCAATCTTCTCACCAGCTCCTCAAAGGTATAGGCTTTGAAATAAAACTTTCCCCCCACCCAAGACGTGTACAATTCCGGGTTCACCTCCCTCAACTCGCATTGTCCGCTATCCGTGTCGATACAAAGTTGTTCACATGGCGACATCCGGATCTCATTCCCGATTCCCCCCACTGCTATCGCACCCTCCACGAGAGTCGTGTACCATGTCTTATCACCGGAATAGGCACTGACATTGAAACTCGTGCCCAATACCCGGATACAATATTTATCCACATGCACGAGGAAAGGCTTCAGCGAATCCTTTGCCACCTGGAAATAGGCTTCTCCATCCAAGTATACCTCCCGTTTATCCCGGGTAAACTCTTCGGGGAAACGCAACGAGGACTCTGCATTCATCCATACCAAAGTTCCATCCGACAACTCCAGCGTATACTCGCCCCCTTTAGGAACGACAAAAGTATTCATCCCGGGCCTCTTCACCACGGCTCGCTCTGTCACCTGATAACGTACGCGGGTTTTTGCCGTGTCATTCGTGATAACGACACCTTCCGTCTTCGAGGCATACACCTCTTCACGAGCGTTAACTTGTAACCGCTCCCCGTTAGCCAATATCAACTCGGCATGTGCCACCCCGGGAACAAACGACGTTAACACAAGATCTTTTTTATCCAGTGCACGCTCCTGCCACATCCACACCCCAGCAGCAACTCCCACCCCGATCACGATAACCGCAACAAACCTCTTGATAGATTCAATTCTTCGAAATACTCCGCGAGGCTTAACTTTCCTCCACCCTCTCTCTATGTCATACTGCCGGCACTGTACACCCTGCATCGCTTGTCGAATTTTAAACAACAGCTCGAATTGCCGTTTATCTTCCGTGTTCAGCGGATGAGCGTCTTTATCCGAATCCGTATCCTTGTTGCGCCACAATTCGGTCAATCGTTCCCACCTATCTGTTGAAAAATCGTTCATAACATCTTTGTTTTTATACACGACAACCAATAGTCAAAAAAAGGTGAGTCAAAAATAAACTTTTTTACAAAAATATCATTTATCCATTGATTTACAGGCGATAAAAAATAAAATAGGAGAAGTATTTTCCCCAACTCGAGCACGAATATCTTTATAAGCTTTCATTACATGCGATTTCACTGTGTTGACCGATATACCTAACTCGTTCGCGATATCCTTGTATTTCTTTCCCTCCAGACAACTCATCGTGAATACGACACGGCACTGGATCGGCAATTCCTGCAAAACCTTCTTGATTTGCTCAATCTGTTGCATCTCCTCCTCCGAGTAATCCGAACGTTGCAAGCCCTCGATAAACTCCGTCAACAAAGCCCCGTGTTTACGTTCCACCATTTTATGCTTCAACACATTCAAAGCCCTGAAACGCACTGAAGTAAACAGATAAGATTTCACGGAATCCTGTACCTCTATTTCCACACGACTTCTCCATATATGCATGAAAAGATCTTGCACAACATCCTCTGCTTCCGCCTGCTCCCCGAGAATCATTGCGGCATAATCACACAACGGTACATAAAACATCCGAAACACTCGCTCAAACGCCCGTTGATCTCCGCTCTTAATCGCAGAAAAAACTTTCTCTATGCTCTCATGTCTATCCTCCATGCAGACAAATATATAAAGTTTCTTCCAAATGCTATCCATATCAAATTAAAAATTGTACACGTACAATTATCGCTAAAACAAAGAGGGTGTGCCAAAACACTCTCTTTATGATAGGAGATCGCTATATAGCTAAACTTTCCGATGAAGTGGCTATGTAGCGATTTTCATTTGTTTATAGCTTAAAAAGACTATAGTATTGAGTTTGAGTCGTAAAATCCACTCTAACAAGTGCTTTATTAGTGTATGTAAGTCGTTACATCCTCCCTTCAGAAGCATTTTGCACAATTTTTTGATGTTAAATGCGACTACAAAGAAGGAAAAGTCCATGGCAATCTTGTCCTTTCCAAAATGACGGAAACGACGATATGCCATATTATATTTGATTTGTCCGAAGACAGACTCGGGTTCAATACATCGTCTGCCCCTATGCCTGAGTCCTTCTTCAGAAGTCAATAAGTCTGCTACTTTCTTCTTATAGGCATTCAGTTTGTGGTTTACTTCTATAACACGATTCCCCGTAGCTTTAAAGCATTGTCCGCGTAAAGGACATCCGGAACAGTTCTTTGCCCGATAACGTGCGGATTCCGTAATATATCCGCTGTCTGTTTTTCTATGTTTTGTTCCTATCCGTTCCATATGTTGCCCCATGGGACAGACGTAAAAGTCCTGTTCTTTATTATAATACATTCCTTCGGTGCTAAAAGGATTTGGAGCATAATGCTTTCTGTGCTCTATATGGAAACGGTTGTATTTGACGTAAGCTTCCATATTATCTTCTTCCATGTACCGATAGTTCTCTTCAGCTCCATAACCTGAATCAGCTAGGCTCACGTGAAAAATAAGGTGGAGTTCGTTTTCTTCTTGTTTTGAATTTCATTC
>OGGQ01000347.1_pt1 | contig 68115 bp, 56 predicted proteins | sample 1571191 | NCBI WGS metagenome assembly OGGQ01 (sample SAMEA2582061, study PRJEB24529) | metagenome | biome: Human gut stool | place: China | collected 2011
TTTAGGGGATCACTTTAAAGTGGACGGAAGGGGGCAAATATGAGTGAATTTTCCACTATCAACAACAAATACAAAAAAGAAGGGACTTTTAATACAGTCCCTTCTTTTTATAACGTATTTTCCTTATCTCAATTTCTCAGCCTTAAACCCGGCCTCTTTTACCAGCTCGATTACCCGGTCATCTGACAAATCGGAAGTAATCGTCAACACCCGGTCGGGAGTGGAGAGATCGATATTCCATTGGTCACGAGCGACTACTTTATCCAGCGTTTCACCGATCTTGGCAACGCATCCACCACATTTGGCGGTGGTTTTGAATTTACTTGTTTTCATATCCTTCTTGTTTTTAATTACGATTCCACCCGTGAAGAACATTCGGCACATAACCCCTTCAACACGTAGTTTATACTTTCTAACGTAAAATCGCCGGGCAAGGCCACCGTGGGCACGTGAATTTTTCTTAAACAAAAGATCTTGTGGCAATTCCGGCAATAGAAATGAGCGTGAAGATCATCGATAGAACAGGTACATTCATTACTGCATACCGAATATTTCAACGAACCGGAACCGTCATCAATCACGTGAATCAAGTGATGATCCAAAAACAGATTAATCGTCCGGAATATCGTCGATTTATCCACGGTATCCAATTCCGTCTCTAGGTCCAGTAGGCTAAACGCCCGGGTAAAGCGGGTCATCGCCTTCAGAATCAACAGCCGCATGGCCGTCGGCTTGATCTCCCGCTTTTCCAGTTTTTCCAAATATACCTTCTCGTCCATAACACTCTATCTTGCTCGTTTCTGTATTCTTATCGCGTTCAAAATTGCCAACAAGGCTACCCCGACATCGGCAAACACGGCCTCCCACATGGTGGCGAGTCCCCCGGCTCCCAGTACCAACACGATCAGTTTTACCCCGAAAGCCAGCGTGATGTTCTGCCAGATGATCCGGCGGGTCTCCTTCCCGATCCGGATCGCCATGGCCAACCGACCGGGCTGATCCGTCTGGAGAACCACATCCGCGATCTCAATCGCAGCGTCACTTCCCAAGCCCCCCATGGCAACTCCCACATCGCTCAGGGCAAGCACCGGGGCATCATTAATCCCGTCACCCACGAAAGCAACACGCCTTCCCGGATCGCTCTTCAATGCCTCCACGTGCGCCACCTTGTCCTCGGGCAACAAATCCCCGTAGGCCTCGTCCACGCCTAAATACCCTGCTAATTTAGAAACAATTGTTTGTTTATCTCCCGATAATATCTGAATATTATCAATATTTAATTTTTTTAATGCTGCAACGGCTTCTTTAGCATCTTCTTTCACGGTGTCCGCCAGCAACAAGTGACCGACGTACTCGCCATTTACCGCACACACGACAAGCGTTTCGGAAACCCCGGTCAGCTCGGACGGGAACGAGATCCCGTACTTCTCCAACAAACGAGTATTTCCCACCAGTACCTCCTGCCCGTCAACAAGCGTCTTCAATCCGTAGCCTGCCAGCTCGGAGACCTCCACGTCCCGCCGGATGGAGATTTGTCGGGATTTAGCATATTGCCCGACCGCCTTGGCTATCGGGTGATTGCTCCGGCTCTCGACAGAGGCAATTGTTCGTACAACCTCCTCTTCGGTAAAACCCTCCTGGACGTGTACTTGCTGCACCTCGAACACTCCCTTCGTCAACGTCCCAGTCTTATCGAATACAACCGTGTTAATCTTCGTGATTGCATCCAAGTAGTTTCCCCCTTTAAAGAGAATTCCCTGCCGGGATACCGCCCCGATTCCCCCGAAATACCCCAGCGGGATACTGACCACCAGCGCACACGGGCAGGATATTACCAGAAACACGAGCGCCCGGTACAACCAATCATTCAGCACGAAAGAGAAGTCCGGTTGTACCCACGACACGATCCAAGGAACCAGCACGATCAACACGGCCAACCCCGTGACCACGGGCGTGTAGATCCGGGCAAACTTCCGGATAAAAAGTTCCGCGGGAGCTTTACGCTCGGAGGCGTTCTGTACCATTTCCAGAATCCGGGCCAAAGCACTCTGATCATAGGGTTTCGTCACCTTCACCCGTACAACCCGGTCGGTCACGATCATCCCCGCCAGCACATCCTCTCCCGTACGGATGTTCCGCCACGTCACCCTGCATGATCCCGTCCAAGGGTACCCGTTCCCCCACCTTGATCTCGATGATCTCCCCGACACGAACTTGTTCCGGTTTCTCGATCTTTTCTTGCCCGTCACGAATAACCGTCGCCTGCTCCGGACGTACATCAAGTAAAGCCCGGATATTCGACCGGGCCCGACTCACCGCACTATCTTGGAATTTCTCACCGATGGAGTAAAATAACATCACGGCCACGCCTTCCGGGTACTCCCCGATATAAAAGGCCCCGATGGCTGCCAGTGACATCAACATGAATTCGTTAAAGTACTCCTTTTCCCGCAAGCACTCCACGGCCTCTTTCAACACGGGAAACCCTACCGGAATAAAAGCGACCAAATACCATACAAATCGCACGATTTCCACCTGAAACCAAGCGACATTCCCCCAAGATAAACCGATTCCGCAAACCAACAGCCCAAAGGAAATCAATTCTGCACTATATTTTTTCATCATTCTACTGTTTTAATTTTCCGTAAAATTACGATTCATTTCGTGCAACTAAATTGCAAAAAACAGAACGCACATGAACATGATCCCAGATCATCCCACATGCGTTCCTCCGAGCTGACACTCCATAGTTGATTATTTGGCCATCACTTCCCGATGCTTCATGATTTCACTCATGTGTTCCAATGCCCAATCCACCAGCATCTGTACCCGCGGCATCAAGCTTTCACCCAGCTCCGTGAGCCGATATTCCACCCGCGGCGGCACCTCGGCATATACCTTCCGCGAAATTAGCCCGTCGGCCTCCAACGTCCGCAGGGTGACCGTCAGCATACGCTGGGAAATGTCGGCAATCGCTTTATGAACATCACAGAATCGCATGGTTCCGTTCGCATTCAACGTCACGAGGACGAGCATTGACCATTTGTCACCCAAGCGACTCAAAACATCACGAATGGGACAATTATCGTTCGTGTAAAAATTTTCCATTTTTTTCTTCCCTATATATGGTTTAGTATCAACAATAGTTATCTCCGTGTAACTATCTTATCTATAAGTTCGTTCTTGTTTATGCAAATCAAATAGCTTACATTTGCTAAACAAAAGTAATAAACTTACTTTAAAGAACTATTGTTTAACTAAAAAATTATACTCATGGCAAAAAAAGTAGCCGTATTGGTAGTTAACCCGGTAAACGGGTTCGGTTTGTTCCAGTATCTGGAAACATTTTTCGAAAATGGCATTTCCTATAAAGTATTTGCAGTGGCAGAAACGAAAGAAATCAAGACAAATTCCGGCATCGCCCTCGTGGCAGATGATGTGATTGCTCACTTGAAAGGACACGAAGACGAGTTCGACGCTCTTGTGTTCGGCTGTGGTGACGCTGTACCTAAATTCGGGGAAAACGCCGGAAAGCCTTACAACCAGGATATGTTGGCCGTGATCAAAGCTTTCGGGGATAAAGGTAAAATCATGATCGGACACTGCGCCGCCGCCATGATGTTCGATTCCGTGGGCATCGCCACCGGAAAGAAAGTAGCCGTTCATCCTCTTGCCAAACCGGCCATCCTACATGCAAAAGCCACCGACGAGAAATCCGAGATCGACGGCAATTTCTACACCGCTCAAACGGAAAACACGATCTGGACAATGATGCCGGAAGTGATTGCAACGTTGAAAAAATAAGGGGTTTATAACCCCTCCCTCTCCCCCAAATAGGCCTCGATTACCCGGAAAGGAGCATCTTTCAACAAAACCCGCTTCTCTCGATCCAACAAATAGAATGTCGGGATCGCCCGCAAATCATAGAGACGTTCCTTCGTAATCACTTGACCGTCATCATAAGTACACATCCATTCTTTCGGTTGTTCCGGCAACATTCGCCGCCACACCTCCAGCTCGGGATCAGGGAAAACAGATAAGAACACCAGTTTCTTCCGGTTATCCTGTACTTTGACATTCAACCAACTCTTCACCAACCCGGATGCCTCCACCTCGGCCTTAATGGCGCGGCAGGCATTACAATCGGGATTATTGAAAAAGAGAATCGTGTAATCCGCGTTTATGCCCGACAATTTCCCTTTCTTCCCGGAAGGTAATGTATAGGTGAAATCGGTTGCCGGATTCCCCACCCGATTCTTTAGCGTCATCTCCAGCCGAAAAGCGGGACGCATTTTATCTATCTCTCCCACCCGTTCGGAATTCACGATGTATTTCAACACAGGAAGATAAAATTCCTCATTCAACATCGGGGAATTCGGATTATAAAGATATTTATCATACAATTCCGTGAAATAAGCAAACATCAACGTGTCGGCCAACAACGCCTTATCCAGCATCCCGGAAATCTCTTTCTCGACATCGGCATACGGGACATAAGGTAATACCTGCAAGAAGTCCACGAAAGCTTGTTCGGAGACTTCCGGCACGTGAATCAGGGATGTATCGGCAAAATTGAATTTATCCCAGTAATGAGCCACCATATACTTGGCTCGTTCCCGCTGGTCGGTATAAACAGGTGGAATTTCCGGAAGCTGGAACGATTTACTTTCTGTACTTTTAGATTCCTCTTTTCCCTGTTTCTTATGGGAAGAAGAACAAGCGGAAATTACTAGCGATAAACACGCCGCAACTATCCAAACCCGAACGATCCTACTCTTACTCATAATTCAATCTTTCATTTTTCTACACAAAGATACATTTTTATCCGAAAAACGAGGAACAAAAAAGAATCCGGGAGTCACCCCGGATTCCATCCTAAAATTTACACGTTCACACTATAACGCGTCTACTACTTTCTTTTGCTCATTAAAAAACATCATCCGTTGTATCTCACCACTTTGCGAGATCAGAGTGGAATGCCTCTTCAACGAATGAATCCATTTTTTTTGGTAATCGCATATTTTACTGTCTCGTGAATCCATCGAATTGATCGAATAAACTCGCAAAAAGCATATCTGGAATCTGGCCTTTTCCACGTAACTATATGTCGCTTCAAAATTCACGTTAGAAAGATAAACCGACAAGCTGTTTCCATTGTGATATGATCCTTTTTCAGACAATATTTCCAGCTCGCGTAAAAGCTGGTATAACTCCTTCTTCATGTCCTGCACATCTGTCGTTGAAACCAGACCCAATTCAGAGAAATACTTGATCTCTTTAACGAACGAACGGAAGAGATTTTCATCTAGAATAAAACAAGTCCTCCGAACAAGTCTTATATCTTCGAGCAATTCCTTCTGAACTTTCAGTAATTTTTCCGGAAGAACGATATCGGACAAGGACGTGGGAGTTCTCAAACGTTCGTTCTGATATAACCACCTGCCAATCCGGAACTTTGACAAATGTTCGTAAGGGGCGTAAAATGTATAAGGAATCGTGTTCGATGCGGTCACGACCTCCGTCGTCGGATCCACTTTCACGTAACGGAAAAGTCTCTGATAACGCACCAGAATTTCGCAATAGGTATCCATGGGATCCGCCAAATTAAGCACGTTCAAATCGAACATCGCCCCACTGGACATACTGTTACCGATTATCTTATCCAACGATATGCCCAACTGGCCGGCGATGATCGCTACCTCGCTAAACGTAAAAGCCACCTCCCCCCTTAATCTCCGGTAAATCGCCTCCTTACTCATGCACAATATATCCATAAGGATATTAGCAAGATTACCCTCTTTAGGGGTAACCTCGCGCATCGTGCTGATTAATTCATTTACCACGGCTTTCTTCATAGGGGTATTATTCCTTAATCAAAAAAGTATTTACCTATAGAAAACTTAACTACTTTCTTAGCCGGAATCACCATGTTTTCCTTGCTATTCGGGTTATAACCGTTGCGTTCCTTACGTTCTCTGATGGCGAAAGACCCCAGTTCCAACAAGGATATTTTTTCACCTTTTTTCAACGTTTCAGCCATGGCCCCGATCACAGCGTTTACAGCTTTAGCCGCTTCAACCTTACTGGTTCCGTTTTTTTCAGCTACTTTTTCAATTAATTCTCGTTTGTTCATTGTAAATGGTTTTAAATTAATAAATAGAGTTTATTGCCACATATCACGAAACCGCACCCGGTGAATAATCACCAGATGCGGCTCGAATTCTAATTGTATTTTTGTCCCATTGATTCGCACGTTTAAAATTCATACTATACAAGTGGCATCTCGCTCACTCAACAGTACAAATATGAAGTATATTCTTCACAATTCTGTGCTACATTCAGGGTATCAACTATATACTAACTTTCTAATATCGTACTATGTTTTACATTTTAATTTATTTTGTGCAACAAACAATTCTAATTCCCGACCATTATTTCACTAATCGAAACGATAACAAAAATACATTTTCAAAAATTGCACCAGCTTAAATACACAATCCCTCGACGATTTCTCGTTGCGTTTTAAAGAACTTAATACGTTGCATCTCTCCACTCTGGGATATTAACGTGGAAAACTTCTTCAACGAATGAATCCATTCTTTCACACTATTAAAAACTTGCTCGTCACGCGTTGCAAAAGAATTGATCGCAAAAACCCGTACCAAACTGATATGGTAAGCAGAAGAGGCGATATAACTATAGGTGGCCTCGAAGTTTATATTAGATATATATATACAAACCTCCCGTCCCGTTTTGAACGTCCCTCTCGTGGCAATCTCTTCCAGCTCATTAAGTAACTGGAGCAATTCCTTTTTCAATTTCTGAACATATTCTTGAGAGATCAGGTGTACGCTGGCAAAATACTTGATGTCATTGATCAGGTAAATGAACAATTTATTATCCCATATATATTCCGTGTGCTGGAACTCCTGAGACTCTCGCACGAACTCCCGCTGTTTTTCCAGCAATTTGTCCACGATTTCGATGTCCTCGAAATGCTTCTCTATATCAATCTTTTCAAACTGATATATCCACTTGAACATTCTGAATTTAGACAAGAGCTCATACTTTAAATAAAAAGTCTGGGGAATCATGTTCGAGGAAGTACAAAGTTCCGATGACGGATCATGGTTCAAATCCCTGAAAATCTTCACGTAATTGTCCACGATAGAATAATAGGTCTCCAATGGATCGGTCTGACGTATAATGTTCAGATCAAATATAGCATTTGAATACACATTCGTCCCGGCCAGTTTGTCCAGCGATACTCCCATTTTTTGGGAGATCATGGCAGCCTCTGCCAACGTGAAGGGCACTTCCCCTCGTAATCTACGATACACGGCTTCTTTCCCTAAATATAACATATCTATTAGCGTATTCGCCAAATTAGTACCATTTGGTAATTTTTCATTCATAGCTTTGATTAACTCGCTATTGTAATTATAAGTTGTCATGATTTGAATTTTGATTAATACAACTATTTGATTTATTATACGAGTCTTTATTTATTTCTGTTGCGAAATACGAAATAAATATCTCACAAATTTAATAAAAATCTCGGAAAACAAGTCAAAACAAAAATGTAATTCCTTCATTAGAAAAGATTTACTCCGAAAATACACCTTTATGGTCACCAATCCAAACGTTTCATCTGATACTTTTGTAATAACAAAAAAACAAAGCAAGCAGGGATATGATGAGGAAAGTAATAATCGTAGCAGGTCTGATTCTATTTATGGTGATTGGCAGGTCTCACGGACAAGAAAAAGAGTTTTACAACGCACCTCTACTAGGAGTGAAAACCAACACTCTTTACTGGTTGACAACCACGATTAACATCGGGGCAGAAATCGGACTGGGTAAAAACACAACGATAGATTTACTAGGAACTTATAACCCCTGGAGTTTTGGAGATAACAAAAAAATAAAGCATTGGTTGGTACAACCGGAGTTTCGCTACTGGACCTGCGAACGCTTCAATGGCCATTTCTGGGGATTACACGCTTTTTACGGCGAGTTTAACATGGGCGGGATCAAGATGCTTGGATTAAGAAAATACCGTTACGAGGGGACCCTTTACGGGGCCGGTATCGCATACGGGCACCAATGGATTATCGGGAAGCGATGGAACCTGGAAACCACGATCGGGGTAGGCTATGCACGAATCGAATATGACAAATATGAATACCAAACCCGTGGACCGTATATTAAAAAGGGGACGAAAGATTATATCGGCCCCACGAAAGTAGGGATCAATTTTATATATATTATAAAGTAAGTAAGGTGATGAAAAGAGCGTTTATATATACCATATTCTTGTTGACAGCCGGAGTGTTCTTCACGGAACTCAAAGCTCAGGAAGTATATTTGGGAGAGGTGAAAATTATACAAAATCGTTTCGAGCAGCGGGGAGACAGCGTTTATATCGAAATGAACATGAATTTGAACGGTTTACCTGTACATAAAAACCAGTCTTTCATCCTGACCCCGGTGGTTGAAACCGAAAAAGCATCCGAGGAACTCCCGTCAATCGTGATTAACGGGAAAAGACGGGAAAAAGCCTATCAACGGTCATTGGCTTTCAATCACGGGCGTCCTCCTTTCCCGATCTACACGACGGTCATCGTTAACCAATGGAGCCGGGAAAGAATCGCCTATAACGTGGTCATTCCTTACGAAACGTGGATGAAAGACGCAAAACTGAATTTACGGGAAAACTTCTGTGAATGTGGCGGGGAAAAACGTTTGATTTCCATCAAGATGCTAGCACAAACCATCAAGTTGGAAAACCAAGAGGATACGATCGTAGAGATGGTTTCGATCAAGAAAGAAGAAGACGAAAAAAACACATACTACAAAGAAGGTTCAGCATACCTGGATTTTCCACTAAACCAAACTCATATTCTCCCGGATTTCAGAGGAAATCAGAAGGAACTGGACAAAATAAGGGGAATTCTTGATTCCATCACGAGCAATCCCGACTACGAGATCACGGGAATTTACCTCACCGGCTACGCATCACCAGAGGGATCTTACGCACAGAACGAGGTGTTATCCAGAGATCGCACAAGAGCGCTAAGAGATTACTTGCGCTGCAGGTATTCATTCCCGGCAAACCTTTATCACGTGGATTGGCGAGGAGAAGACTGGATCGGGTTAAAGAGATTGATTCTCCTGTACGGAATGCCAAATGAAGAGCAAGTACTATCGATTATGGACAACTATAACGTGTTTGAAGGAAGAGAAAAACGCCTCATGGATTTGAACAACGGGAAACCCTACAGGTACATGATGAAACATTTCTTCCCGGAATTGAGACGAGTGGATTACAAAATCACATACAAGATAATTAAATAAAAGCTATAACTAAACCAAGCTAAAAATAATTCCTGAATGCCCCCCGGTATAACAAACGCCGATCCCCACATACACCTCTTACCGGGGGCATTCTTCTAAAAAATTAAAGGGCTATCCTTGAATGCCCCCCGGTTGTAACAAACGCCGATCCTCACATACACCTTCTTAACCGGGGGCATTCTTCTAAAAAAATTAAAGAGCTATCCTTGAATACCCTTCGGTTGTAACAAACGCCGATCCTCACATACACCTTCTTAACCAAGGGTATTCATTTACAAGGGCTGATCATTGATCAGCCCTTTTTTCATTCATTCCAAACTTTAAACCTCCCCTATTTCCAGCACACAAGGACAATGATCCGAGTGATACACCTCCGGCAAGATATAAGCATCTTTCAATCGAGACTTGAGGCTCTCACTCGCCATACAATAATCAATACGCCATCCCTTGTTATTTGCCCGGGCGTTAAACCGGTAACTCCACCAGGAATATTTCCCGGCCTCCTCGGGGTGGAAGTAACGGAACGTATCAATAAAACCAGTATCGATAACTCCCCCAACCCATTCCCGTTCTTCCGGTAAGAAGCCGCTATTCGTGGCATTCCGCACCGGATCGTGAATATCTATCGGTCGGTGACATATGTTGTAGTCCCCGCACAAGATCAGATTCGGCCGTACCTTTTTCAACTCCCCAATATAATATTGAAAATCCTCCAACCATTTCATCTTAAATGCTTGCCGAGCGTCGCCGGTAGTCCCGGACGGATGGTACACACTCACCACAGAAAGATCACCGTAATCGGCACGGATAAAACGCCCCTCGTCGTCATAAGCCGGAATACCCATCCCGTACTCCACGTGATCGGGTTCCACACGAGTTAAGATGGCAACCCCGCTATACCCCTTTTTCTTGGCAGAAAAGAAGTATGATCTGTAGCCTAACGCCTCGAATTCCAGTGTAGGTATTTGATCTGGCTGAGCTTTCGTTTCCTGTAAACACACAACATCCGGTTGTTCTTCCTCCAACCATTGTGTAAAACCTTTTGACAAGGCAGCCCTCAACCCATTCACGTTATAAGTTATAATTTTCATACCGATTCGTTTTACAATTTGCCTCAAACTTACAAAAAAGAAGTGAACCCCAAAAGCCAGAAATAACTTTTAGGGTTCACTTCACACGTGGAAATCTATTCCAAATATTCACGAGACAGGGGATGTAATTGCTCATCCAACTCGTACAACTGGGGGATTCCCGTCGGTATCTCCAGTTTGACAATCTCCTCGTCACTGATGTCATCCAGATACTTGATTAACGCCCGCAGACTATTCCCGTGGGCCGTTACCAAGACGGTCTTCCCCGAAAGCAATGAAGGTGCGATATAATCCTGCCAAAACGGGAGAACTCGCGTGATCGTCAATGCCAACGATTCCCCCAAAGGAAGAACGGCCGGATCAACATCCCTGTACTTATCCTCGAAAACGGCACAACGAGAATCATCCGGCTCCAACAATGGTGGTGTCACATCAAAACTCCTTCGCCAAATATGCACCTGCTCCTCCCCGTATTTCTTTGCCGTCTCCGCTTTATTTAATCCCTGTAATGCCCCGTAATGTCGCTCGTTCAAACGCCAGTGATGAACTTCGGGTACCCACACCCGATCGGCAACTTCTGCCAAAATATGCTGCGTACGAATCGCACGTTTCAACACGGAAGAGTAAGCTACATCAAAGAAAAGATCATGTTTCTTAATCAGCTCTCCCGCCCGACGTGCTTCCTGTTCGCCCCGTTCACTCAAGTCGACATCCGTCCACCCGGTAAACCTGTTTTCCTTGTTCCAAACACTCTCCCCATGCCGTACCAATATTAACTTGTACATAACGCTTTTATTATTTAATTGTTAATAGAGTATACGAAAACGGGAAGAAAAAGTTGGAAAAGCGTGGGCTTGTGAGTGGAAATCTAAAATTTAAAATCTAAAATCAGTAAGGACTTTATGAACTTAGTAGTAATTTCTCAAAACCGGCTTGATACAAATGCCCACTCGCACCATCGACACGTAACGATCATACTCCAGAAGATTCTCCGCATACCCGTTATAATACTGCAAAAAGAAATACTCGTTAGCCTTCGGTAAAGGCTTGAAATTGATCTCCAACGTCGTGTTCATATTGATAAACTTCCGACGGGGATTAATCACGGCAGAACACCATAAACGCTCGTCAGCACTTTGGTAGTTAAACGCAATAAATCCGTATCCTTTATACTTCAACAAATCGGGATTTCCTTCCTTATCAACCCATCCCGCCCACAATTTCAACTGGGTAGAAAAACGATAATCAATAAACCACGATCCCGAAAGAGAAATGTAATTCCAACTACGAGAAGCCAGCGAATCCCGACCGTTCGACTCATGTTCAAAAGAAAGGACCGCCACTCCCATCAATTGATTACGGTAAATCAACGCTTTACTCAAACTGATACCCGGGTTAAAATTATTATCCAGAAATGGACTGGACTTCCCGTAAATGTCCCAAAACGAACGCTGCGTGTAAGTCAAATACAAGAAGGTTCTGAAAGGTAAAATACTCTTCGTCAGACGTTGCCGGATACTGATTTGGAATTTGGCATCCGCACTATGTTTATCAATCTTCCGGTTCGTGGGCACCCCGGTAACAAAATAGTTATCCCGGAAAATACCAAAACTCGGCGTGTTATCAAATAACTCCAATGCGGTCTGCTTATCAACAACCACGGAACCGCCTTTTTTCTGCTTGCTTATCTCCTCACGTTCCTGCAATATCCTCTTCTCCTCATCTGTCTGGGCTTGCAACACCAAGGGCGTAAACACGCAAAAGCATAAAAGTATATAAATACCTCGGACCTTCTCTTTCATTATCTACGAATTTCTTTTACTGAACAACGAAACAATCGCCAGCAAAACAATCGCCCCCACGGTCGCCGTGATCAAACTCCCGATAACACCCGTTGTCCATATTCCCATGATACCGAAAAGCCAGCCTCCCAACACGCCACCAATGATTCCCACAATCAGGTTCACCAACAAACCCATTCCACCTCCCCGGACAATTTTTCCTGCCAGATACCCGGCAAGAATACCAATCAAAATATACCATATAAACATCATAACTTATAAAATTTAGGTTAATCTATCTATTTAAACTTGATAAAGCCCCAAAAAGTTATGATATTATGCATAAAAAAGTTCATAAAGTAGAACCTTATGAACTTTATAGACTTTACAAACTTTATATACTTACTCCGGCAAGGTCAGGAACAACCCCATCACCCAGTAAACAAGACCGGACATCACGATGGTTGCCGGAATCGTAAGAATCCAAGCAGCCACGATATTCGTGGCCGTAGCCCACCGAACAGAAGCAACCCCTTTCGTGATTCCAACCCCGATAATAGAGCCGGTAATCGTGTGAGTCGTACTCACGGGAATCCCCAGTACGGCTGTTCCCATCAATGTCAAAGCTCCGGAAGTCTCGGCACAGAATCCCTGCACGGGTTTCAATCGGGCCAACCCGTCCCCCAAAGTCTTGATCACCTTCTTACCCCCGATAATCGTACCTAAAGCGATCACCGAGTAACAAGTAACAATCAACCAAGCGGGAACATGAAACTCCCCTGTATTCTCGTACAAGTAATCACTCACGAAAGTATTACTTCCAGCAACACTATATAACAGGATAGCAATGATACCCATCGTTTTCTGCGCATCGTTTGCACCATGTCCCAAACTGAATATAGCGGAAGAAAACAACTGCAATCCCTTAAACAGCCCTTCCACTTTCATCGGGTGTTTTTTATGAAACACAAGCATTGTGAGACACATCATGAAGAATCCCAATATCATACCGATCAAAGGGGACAGCACGATAAAGATGGCAATTTTGAATATCCCGGAAGCAACCAGAGCGTCACCCCCGAACGTGAACCATACCGGACCGATCAATCCCCCGATCAAAGCGTGGGACACACTGATCGGCATACCAAAATGAGTACACAACCAAACCCAGATCACCGAACCGATTAAAGCTGCCAGAATAAGATATTCATTGATCCTCGAGGGATCCACGATTCCTTCGCCCATCGTGTGAGCCACGCTCACCCCAAAAATAAAGATAGCGGCAAAGTTCCAGAATGCTGCCCAGCAAACAGCCATCGTAGGAGAAAATACACGTGTCGCCACGATCGTAGCGATCGAATTGGCCGCATCATTCATTCCGTTCAAAAAGTCGAAAAGAAGAGCGATCACAATAGCTAAAAGAACAATTGTTAACATAGCGATCAGGCAAATTTAATAATAATACCTCTCACAATATCACCCACGTCCTTTGCCCGGTCGGTAGCATCTTCCAACACCTGACCGATATTCTTCAGTTTCACGAGTTCGATAGCGTCTTTCTCGTTCGCAAAAACATCACTCATAAATTGTTCATACAAATCATCCACGTCATGTTCGATCTTTTTGATACGAACACATTTCTCGTTAATCTCTTGAGGTTTCTTCTGAATATACTCCAGCCCATTCATAATATCCTTCAAGATACGAGCATCTTCCACGATACATTGCCCCATCGCAATCAACAACTGGTTCACACTCTTCGGACGATACATCAACATTCGTTTTGCAGCATCATGAATAAAATCAAGAAACGTGTCCATACGGCCACTCAACAGATTAATATCCTCACGATCGAAGGGTGTAACAAACGTCTTGTTCAATTCCTCGTACAACTTAGCCGTGATCATATCTCCACTATGTTCGTACTCCTTGATGTCCTTGTACAGCGCTTTCTGTTTTTCAGGGTCTTGCTCTTGTAATAACTCCACCAAAAGCTTGGCTGCAGCCTCGATATTAGCGGCTTGCTCGATATACAAAGGGTAAAACTTTTTTTCCTTTACCACAAATAATTGAAGAAATCGGTCTATTTTCATATTTTTTATTGATTAGCACACAAATGTAGTATCCCTGCGCAGATATGTATGTTAAAAATCAAAAAATATATAATCTTTTTTTCCACATATTTAAACCCGAGCAATAGAAAGAAAACACGTGAAAAGTACTAGTGTAGTCCCTAACCAAAGGCGTTCTGCCAATACAGGAGAGATTCCACCCAAATGATACTCCAAGGCATCATGACCGCACCCCGCAAGACAATCTCCACACAAAGTACAGTTGATTGCCGGACGCCCTTTCAGCACGTCTACTTTCGACAGAGCCCCGTACCGACACACCCGCGTACAAGCCATGCAATGTCGGCAACGATCGTTCAGACGCAATCGCCACGGAGACACTTGTTTCAAATACATAACCAAAGTCCCCGCCGGACAATAGGAAGAGCAATGCATGGCAACATGACGCCTTTTAGACATGAACCCAATTATCATGATTCCCACGATCCCGGCAAAAGCCGCAATCCCCGTGGAATAAATCACCGGAATCCCGAAACCTCTCAACGCAGAAGCGACACCTATAAATACAAACAATACCGTCCAACGCATTCGGGTCCTCATTTTAGAAGAAAGAGCCTCCCGTTTTCCATTCTTTCCCGCAGCCAGACTATCCCACGCCCCGAAATAACAGAGCTGGCTGCACCACGCACCTCCGGACAATAGAATCGTTACGAGAAACAAAAACGGCATGAATGATACCTCTCCCCGGTAAAATACCCCCGCCGGGATCAGTCCGGGTATGGGGAAATGGAGTTTTCCTGACATCAGAAACATACTATCCACGAAAATCCCCAAGAATAACTGGCTAAAGAACACGATCGAGAAGAGCAGCCAAATACGTCTCCGCCACATTCCCCGTCGTTTCCGGTCGAACATCTGCAAATATAGCCATCCACCGAAAAGAGCAGCCAGCACAATTTGAATCCATCCTCCGCCCGGCAACAATCTCTCCCCCAACAGCAACGGTGGTTTCACGACAACCTGTACCACGGAAAGCAACATTCCCGCAACAATCGTTGTGAGTATCGCCCCCAACACGGCCCCTTTTTGAATGTTGATTTTTTTTCTCATATCCACACAAAGATAATTGATATTTATTCATCCAAATCAAAAATCATTAACTTTGCTCCTGCAAAAATAAACATCATGTCAGACATTCCTGTCCTAATATCCGATTTGGCGATTATCTTATTTTCCGCCGGATTGATAACCATTCTCTTTAAATGGCTAAAACAACCTGTCGTGCTGGGCTATATCGTGGCAGGTATTATCGCAGGCCCCTACACATTTGGCGGCCCCATGATCACGGATGCCGAGAATATTCATATCTGGGCTGACATCGGGGTCATTTTCCTCCTGTTTGCCTTGGGACTTGATTTTAGTTTCAAGAAACTCATGAACATCGGGGGAACCGCTATGATCAGCGCCCTTACCATCGTGGGTGCCATGATGATGCTGGGCTACATTACCGGGCTGTCACTCGGATGGGGGCACATGAATAGCCTTTTCCTTGGAGGAATGCTCTCGATGTCATCCACCACCATCATTTTCAAGGCGTTTGACGACATGGGTCTCCGCAATCAGCGTTTCGCAGGAGTCGTCTTCGGAATTCTTGTCGTGGAAGACCTCTTCGCCGTAGTCCTCATGGTATTACTTTCCACGTTAGCCGTCAGCAAACACTTTGAAGGTATGGAAATGGTCGATAGCATCCTTAAACTTATCGCCTTCCTCGTTTTCTGGTCTATTACCGGGATATTCCTAATTCCAACCTTTCTGAAAAAAACGAAACAATGGCTCAACGGGGAAACTTTATTAGTCGTATCACTCGGACTCTGTCTCGGCATGGTTCTACTTGCCGTGAAAGCCGGATTCTCCTCCGCTTTGGGAGCTTTCGTCATGGGATCCATCCTGGCGGAAACCATCGAGGCCGAGAACATCGAACACCTCATTAAACCCGTGAAAGATCTCTTCGGGGCCATCTTTTTCGTATCGGTCGGGATGATGATCGATCCCACCATGCTCGTCGAGTACTGGTTCCCGATATTACTAATCACCGTGGTCGTTATGGCCGGACAAATCACGTTTGCCGCTTCCGGTATTCTCCTGTCCGGACAAAGCCTCCGAATTGCCATCCAATCGGGATTCTCGTTAGCACAGATCGGTGAATTTGCTTTTATTATCGCAAGTCTAGGTATGACCCTGCACGTGACGGACAAATTTCTCTACCCCATAGTGGTTACCGTCTCTGTCATCACCACCTTTTTCACGCCTTACATGATCCGTCTGGCAGAGCCCACCTACCAGTTCGTGACCAAACACCTGCCCACGCCCTGGATTCATTTCCTTGACAGGTATAGCACGGGGACGAACACCATCCGCCATAAAAGTACGTGGCACCAGCTGCTGAAAGCATTATGCCGCATAGTGATCACCTACACCATTCTGTCTGTCTTCACCATAGCTCTTTTCCTGCAATATCTGACCCCACAAATCCGTAAGGAACTCCCCGGTATACAGGGTAGCCTTGTCAGCGCCGTTGCCATCCTGCTACTCATTTCCCCCTTCCTACGGGCTATCATGATGAAAAAGAACCATTCGGAAGAATTCCAACAATTATGGAGTGATAGTAAATACAACCGGGGACCACTCGTATCCCTCATCGTTCTACGGGTAGCACTCTGCATCGGGATTGTGATGTTCGTCATATCCAGCCTCGTGAACGTCGCTGCCGGCCTCCTGCTCGTGATCGCCACCGCAGTCATTCTGTTCTTCATCTATTCCAAACGGTTAAAAAAATACTCCATACAACTGGAACGCCGTTTTCTGCGCAACTTCACGGCCCGACAACAGGAACAAGAACGCAAGTCTCCCATCAAGCAACGTTTTGTCAAACATTTACTTGACCGGGATCTCCACCTCGCCGACTTTGAAGTATCGCAATCCTCTCCCAGCGTCGGCAAAACGCTAAAGGAATTGAATTTCCGCCAGACCTGTGGGGTCAGCGTGGTAACAATCATCCGGGGAGAAGAACGAATAAACATCCCTGGTGGGGAAGAACGCCTGTATCCTTTCGATCACATCATCGTGGCCGCCACGGACAAAGAAATCAACGTCTTCCGTGAGTTTGTCGAAAACCGCGTAGAAAAACGGAAACATGAACTTGAACAACAGCGTCCCCCGGAAGTCAGCTTGGAACAATTCACCATTGAGGCTAACACGCCACTCGTGGGACGCACCATCCAGAAATCCGGCATCCGTGATAAAGCAGCCTGTCTCGTCATCGGCATCGAACGCAACGGCACCTCCATCATGAACCCTACCCCGGACACCACCTTCGAGGCCGGCGACGTAGTTTGGATCGTCGGTGAAAAAGACAAATTGCTCCATCTCGCTGCGGGAGAAACAATTTAACAATTGAAAATGGAAAATGGAGAATTGAAAATGAAGAAAAGTTTATAGTTTAGAATTTAAAATGAAATCAAAAAGACATCTCCCCCGCCCCGTGTGACTGGAAATTTAAAATCTAAAATCTAAAATTTAAAATTATTTTATTCTATCTCCAACCCAAACAAAGCTTTCAACTCACTCACAGCAGGATTAATCTGGACAAAATGATCGAATTTATCCTTAGCCGTAAAAAGCCGTCTTTTTTCCTCGCCATTTTCCGGTTCCATGTAAACTTGAACATTCAAGGTAATAAAACCATTATTCAGCCTTTTAGCAAGAAACGAGAGCAAATAAGGATGTATATCCGTCACCTTAGATAACAAAAAGTCATTATCAACCTCAAGCGTGATGACAAACCCTTGCACTTTTGGGGAGTGAGAAGTCAAGGCAATCTTTACGGCCGTATCCTCCCGCAAAGTTGCAACATAAGTTTCCAACGCAGAAGTCACATCCGCCACCGTAAATTCACTTTGCGCCTTTACCCGGTTATCCTCAACTTTTGCCCCTCCTTCTTCCCGCTGGATCTGCAGGTTCTCCCGAGTCTCCGCCATGGCCATTTTCAATTTAAAGGAATGTGGCGGTTCTACCTTATAAGTATTCGTTTTTCCGGCAGGGACAGAAGGCTTTTCCCCAGCAACCGGAGCCGTTGTTCCACCACCCGATTGCTGGAATTTCCCGTTAAAATCAGCAATCTTCAATAGCCCGGTAAACTCCTCTATGCTAAGGCTTTTTTTTTTAGTTCATTAATTTGGCATAACTTGATCAAGGTAAGTTCCACGCATAAACGTTTCTCCACACGCATTTTATACTGCATCTCGCATTGCTCGATCACTTTCAAAGCATCAAATATGAATTCGGAAGTTACAGTTTTCGCCTGTTTTAAATAACGTTCCTTGATGGATGCACTCACTTCCAATAATTGCACCGTAACCTCTTCTTTAGCAACCAATAAATCACGGAAATGACGCCCCAACCCGGAAACCAAATTACCTGCATCAAAACCTTTCTCCATAATCTCGTTAAAAAGCAAGAATGTTTCGGCTACTTTACCATCGTGGAATAAATCTGTCAACTTAAAATAGTAATCATAATCCAACACGTTCAGATTCTCGATCACCTTATCATAGGTCAAATCCTTCCCGCAGAAACTTACGACTTGATCAAAGATCGACAAAGCGTCACGCATGGCCCCGTCAGCTTTCTGCGCAATCACGTTCAACGCCTCTTCCTCTGCCTGTACACCTTCTTTAGCTGCAATTCGTTTCAGATGCTCGATCGTGTCGGGTACTTTTATCCGGTTAAAATCGTAAATCTGACAACGTGACAAGATCGTCGGTAATATTTTATGCTTCTCGGTTGTTGCCAGAATAAAAATAGCATGGGCAGGCGGCTCTTCCAATGTTTTCAAGAAAGCGTTGAAAGCCGAGGCACTCAACATATGCACCTCATCAATAATATACACGCTGTATTTCCCCACCTGCGGCAATATCCGCACCTGATCAACCAAACCCCGAATATCATCCACGCTATTGTTAGAGGCAGCATCCAACTCGTGAATGTTCAACGAACGTCCGCTATTAAACGCCTTGCACGACTCACACTCATTACAAGGTTCGGCATTCGGTTGTAGATTCATGCAATTAATCGTCTTGGCAAATATACGGGCACAAGTTGTTTTGCCCACTCCACGGGGTCCACAGAACAAATAAGCCTGAGCCAGTTGCTTATTAAGAATTGCATTCCTCAACGTGGATGTAATCGAGTGCTGCCCGATCACCGTGTCGAAACTTGCAGGTCTGTATTTACGTGCCGAAACAATAAAATTTTCCATGATAATCTATTACAGGTTGTTACCCGGCACGAGTGAAAAATCGTACCGGATTACAAATTTACAAAGTAAAATGATTTATCACGCTACAAAAACCAATAATTTTTCTTATATCTTTTCCAAATCCGTTTTAGCAATCCACCCCTCGTTTCCATCGGCCAAACGAACATTGTACCAATCTCCTAGAGTTCCGATAACCTGTACCTTCAGTCCTTCGTGAATCACAAACAATTCGGTACCGCTATTATCCGGAGCCCCTCGTACCACCACGCTGGGAGTCATTACAATCCCACTATCCCTGTCGGTCACCCGGTGATATTGTTTCAAAGCGAAGAAAATAGTCATCACGGACACCAACAACATGATGATCCCCAGGGTAAACCAACTTTTCTTTAAAGATATAGATGTCGCATGGAAGAACAATGCTGCCATAATCAGAAATCCTATAAACAGAATAACAGACACGTACGCCCATTGATCAGCCGTGAAAGCGGTCACGAAAGCATTATACCAACGTACAAGGAAAAGTTCCGGTAATACCTTGATATTGTCAACCGTGGCCTTTTGCGCCATCGTTAGGTTATATTTTATATCATTATCACCCGGATGCAACAATAAAGCACGTTCGTAATTCAATATGGCTTTCGCAATCTCCCCTTGCTTGTAATAACAGTTTCCCAAATTGTAATACACGGTTGCGGATTCCATGTTATCGGATAACATCTCGTTATACAAATCAATCGCTTTCTGATAGTCGCCTTCCTGGTACATTTTAGTTGCCTCCTCCGCCAGCGTCTTGACATCAGTAGCATAGGTCACCACACCGGATAAGAGCAACATCAATATTATATATATCCTTTTCATTCTTTTCAACTTTTAGTTTTTAACCTTAGTTTTTAGCTTCTAACTTTTAGCTTTCATATCGCTTTATCCAATTTCGTGATAATAGATATACTATCCTTGTACACGTTATCCATCTCTTCTCCTTGATTAGCACCCGGGGCATAACGAGCATACTCGCAATGATCGAGCACCTCGATAAAGCTCTGAATTAACGTCGCGTCTGCCCCCCGACGAGTCAGGTGATCACTGATATTGTCCCGATTCAATTCTGATGCAGCTATGTTCAATTTATAACTAACATATCCCCACAAAGCGTTCAATGTCTCTTGATAGAATAGCTCGGAGTTTCCTGCTTTCATCGCGACAGAGGCTGCCCGTAAACGTTTCTGAGCCATTTTGTTCGCCGTTTTACTCTTCACCCGTACCAAATCGGCATTTGCCTTGATCCGGCGACGATTAAGAATCATCCCGACCACGAAAAGTACAAAAGGAATCAAGAAACTCAACCAGTATTCCATTGTGGCGAAATACAACACTCCCTTCGGACGGAGATCGTTCTTGTGTGTCTTGATGTAGCGAATATCCTGTCCCAACATCCTAACATCTTCTTTCTTGAATGACTGTAAGGCTGCCTCCCCGGATCCTTGACTGGATTCATTTCCCTTTTCAACCCGAACAGCATACTCCTTTCCCTTCAACATCTTATAAGCCCCGGCTTGCGGGTCAAAATAGGAATATTGCACGGCTGGAATCTTGTAATCTCCCGCATAACGAGGAATCACGAGATATTCAAAAGTAACAGTTCCGGACGTTCCGTTTATATCCCTGGTCACTTTCGGATCGTACACGTCAAAATCATGCGGGAAAGTGATTTTCGGAGCCTCTAACAATTTCATGTTTCCATTCCCGCGTAATACCACCTTGTACGTTAACGCATCATTCGCCTTCAAGGTATCTGTTGACATAGAGGTTATCATGGTAAGGGTTCCCACCATACCGCTAAATCCTAAAGGCTTTCCGGCCTCGGGTAAAGGTTTCACGGTAATTTTCACGGGTTTACTCTTGCAGAGTACTCGGACATCACGGGAATTCCCGAAAAAGTCATCAAAGATACTTCCACCACGACTCCCCACCCGTTGGCGAACAAGACAATACAACTCGTAAGGCTCTATCGTTAACGTCCCGGCATGTTGCGGGAAAAGAATCGTTTTTTGTAACACGCCCACCCGATCATATATTTTCCCGTTATATTCCTCACGTTCCAAATGAATCTGGGGAATCTTCACGTCTTCTGTCAGGAATCCGTCAAAAGGCGGGATCTTCTTCCCCTGCACATCAACCAGATTTACCCGGGCATATACTTTTAACGTGGCAGTCAAACTCTCTCCCACGTAAAGCGTGTTACGGCTCACTTCCATTCGCAGAAACAAATCATCATCCGTAATCGAAGTACTTCCCCGGCTCTCAGAAACATCCCCGGAACTTTGGGTATTATTCCGAGGTTTCCCGGAACCTTTGATCACTTTTATCTTCAAAGGCTGGGACTTGTACTCTTTACCGTCCACGGTGATCGTGGCCGGCTCGATCGTAAACTCTCCTTCTTCCTGCCCTTCCAAAATATAAGTGTACGTGTACTCTTGATTTTGCTTCATATCGCCATTGATAATCGTGATATTAGAAGACGTACTCAATGACGGTCCTGCCAGTAAATCAAATCCTTTTATCGTGGGAACCTGTAAGTTCTCCCCCTTAGCGTTCAACACGAAGGAAAGACGGAATTGCTCCCCGACTTCCACAACGGAAGGTGCGGACGCGATAAATTCTGTCTTTTGGGCAAATAACTTAGACCCACCAAAAACGCATAATAGCAATATGATAATGAATGACTTCATTTGTTTATCTTTTAATTCTTTATTATCCCTCTGAAAAACATACAAAGTTACCAGTTTTTCTCAATCTTCATCTTCTTTGCCTTTTGAGCTTGAACTTTATCTTTCTGTACCTTTTCCTGTGTTTTCTTTTCGTCCGCTTCCAAGGCCTCTAACAAGCGTTTGGCATCTTCTTTCGAGATTTTAGGCTGAGCCTGTTGATTCTGCTGTTGCTGATCCTTATTCTGCTGATCTTTATTCTGTTGATCCTTCTGATCTTGGTTTTGCTTATCTTGATCCTGTTTATCTTTATTTTGTTGATCCTTATTCTGATCTTGCTGGTCTTTATTTTGATCCTGGTTCTGATCTTTATTCTCGTCCTTATTTTGATCCTGGTTCTGATCTTTATTCTCGTCCTTATTTTGGTCTTTGTTCTGATCTTGATTCTGTTGATCTTTATTTTGATCCTGCTGGTCCTTATTTTGATCTTGATTTTGTTGATCCTGTTTCTGCTTGCGGGCAAACTCCAGGTTATACTTTGTCTCTTGGGAATTCGGACGATTTCTCAACGACTGTTTATAAGCCTCGATACTCTCATCCAACTTGTTCATGGCCAAAAGAGTATTTCCGATGTTGTGATACAACTCTCCTAACTTTTCCTTGTCTTTCTCATTCTGTGCCAACGATTGGAATTGTTGTAATGCCTCGTCAAACTTTTTCTGTTTATAGAGCGCATCCCCCAAATTAAACGCACCCTCGTATGATTTCACTTCCGTATCCAAAGCCTTACGATACTCCACTTCAGCCTTCTCAAAATCCTGTTTATTAAACAGATCATTCCCGCCCCGAATAAACTTTCGTTCCTGTTGCGCAGCCGATGGTAAACTTATAACTACAGCTGCTATCATCGTTATCAACATCTTCACCATAATGTCTCGTTTAAAATTTACCGATTCGTTCCAACACTTTTCGTCTCACTTCCAAATATATTGATCTTCAAGAAATTCTTGTTTTTACGTCCCAGTACCATGAAATCCAACAACACGAATATCAATGCCATGATCAGGAAATACTGGTATTTTTCAGCATAATCACTGAATACCCGTTCTTCCAACAATGTCTTGTCCATACGATCAATCTCGTCCAACAAGGTGTTTAATCCCACGTTCGAATTACTTGCCCGCACGAATATTCCCTCTCCGGCCTTGGCAATCTCTTTCAATGTCTCCTCGTCCAACTTGGATATAATCGGGTTACCACTCCCGTCTCTCATGTATTGTCCGGGATTTCCCTTCTCCGGGATCGGTCCTCCTTGTGCCAATCCCATCCCGATCGTATGCACGTAGATACCTTTTTCCCGGGCAGCTTTAGCCGCAGCAATAGCATCGTCCTGATGGTTTTCACCATCCGTGATCACGATAATCGCTTTCGATGCCTCCGTGTCCGGGGTAAACGACTTCGCAGCCAAATCTATTGCCGTTCCTATCGCCGTACCCTGTATCGGGACAATATCGGTATTGATTCCAGATAGGAATAATTTAGCCGAAGAATAATCCGTCGTGATCGGCAATTGCACGTAAGCATCCCCTGCAAACACAATCAATCCCACTTTATCATCACTTAATTTTTCCACCATTCGGGAAATGGCCTGTTTCGCCGCATCCAACCGGCTGGGCTTTATATCCTGCGCCATCATGGAATTTGACACATCCAACGCAATAATCAACTCCACGCCCTCTTTTTTTACCTGTTGCAATTTTGACCCGAACTGAGGACCTGCAACCCCAAGAATGACGAAAAACAAAGCTACCAGAACAAGTATAAATTTTAATGTCTCCCGCTTATAAGATTGCAAAGGCATCAGTGTTGACAGTAATTCGGGACTCCCGAATTCAGCAATCGCTTTTTTCTTCCGAATCCTTGCTACCACGTAAAAAACAATCAACAATGGTATGATAATCAGCAAGTATAATAATTCAGGATGTGCAAATCTAAACATAACCGTCTTAATTTTAAATTTAATGATTTTAGATTTTAAATTCCGGATTGCATCAATTCACAATCTAAGATTTAAAACTTACAATTATGGAATTTTCCTCAACAACGTGTATCGCCCTAACGCCTCCACAATTAATAACAAAGCCCCGATCAAAGCAAAATAGAAATACTGCTCGTTCTTACGACTGAAATGTTTGACTTCTACCTTGCTCTTCTCCAATTGATCAATTTCCTGATAAATTTGCTCCAGTTTTTTGTTATCTGTTGCCCGGAAATATTTACCGCCTGTCATGTCAGCAATCTGGGTCAATATATCTTCATCTATCTCAACCGGCATTCGCTGTAATTGCATCCCAAAAGGCGTCTGCACGGGATAAGGAGCCTCACCTAAAGTTCCGACCCCGATCGTGTAGACCCGAATACCAAACGTTTTTGCCAATTCTGCCGCCGTTATCGGTGCAATCGCTCCCCGGTTGTTGACTCCATCCGTCAAAAGGATGACCACCTTAGATTTCGCCTTGCTATCCTTCAAACGATTTACCGCATTTGCCAACCCGAGGCCAATAGCTGTTCCATCTTCAATCATCCCGCTATGAATATCCTTCATCACGTTGACCAACACGGCTTGATCCGTTGTCAAAGGACTTTGCGTGAAACTTTCCCCACTAAAAACAACCAGTCCGATACGATCCTGAGGGCGCTCCAATATAAACTTAGTTGCAACCTCCTTGGCTGCCTCCAGTCGATCAGGAGTAAAATCTCGTGCCAACATACTACCGGAAATATCCAATGCCAGCATAATATCAATACCCTCGCTGTTATAGGTCTGCCAACTCGAGCTGGATTGCGGTCTTGCCAACGCCAAAACCAAAAATAGAATGGCCAAAACCCGAGCTGCAAACAACAAATGACGTAACCAAATCCGGCTACCCCGTTTCATTTGCTTGAACACCCGAATTGAAGAAAACTTCAAATCAGCATGCGAGCGTTTCTCCTTGAATATGTACCAGATAACCATTGGTATCAGTACCAACAATAACCAAAAGTACTCGGGGTTTGCAAATTCATATCCAAACATATCTTCTATTTTAGATTTAATAATTTCAGATTTTAGATTTTGATTACCAATAAACTGTAAATCACAAATCGTAAATCATAAATTAATTTTCTCTGTCTTTCTCCTCTCCGGTTTCCTTCTCTTCCTTTTCTGCCTTCTCTCTCGCCTCCCTCTCCTGTTGTTCTTTCAACTCCTGCTCCAGGCGTTCTTTTTCATGCTCAGCTCGAATCGTATCATTAGTTTCTTGTACAAAATCATAAGCAATATCCAGATTCCGTACGTTCTCATCCTGCAACGGCTCTGCTTTAGCAAACTTCACGAAATCAGCCGTTTCAAACATATCTGCCAACTTATCCCGTTGTTTTGCATCTACCTGCTCACATTTCTCCAAAGCCTTCAAGGTTTCGAAAGAAGTCTGTTCCATCGCTGAGATTCCCAATTCTCCATCCAAATAATTCCGGATCGTATCAGTTAATTGCGTGTAATACTCTTTGGTCTTTCCACTCTGCCATAACTTCTCCTTCTTGATTTCCTCCAAAGCCTTCATGGCCAACACATACGGAGGGATTGCCGGTTTTTCGTGATGGAAAAGACTCTTACGGGATTTCCGAACTTTGATAATCCAGACAACCAGAAGAATCACCACGATCCCCAACAATGTCCATAACAAGTAAGGTAATATCTCGGCAAATGTCCACGGAGCAGCCAAAGGCATCACAATATCGTAATTCCCTTTCTGCTGATCGACCACGAAAGTATTCACGATCAAGTGTAACGGATCGGTCCTGAGAGTATTATTATAACTTTCCTGTTGAATCTCGATAGGCATCGGCGGAATCACGAACACGCCCGAATCAAAAGAAGTTATCACGTAACTTTCCTGCACGAGTACCCGTCCGTCTTTTTCCATGATAGAATCACGAACTGGTCCGGATATAATCTCGATCCCTTGTGCTATCGTGTCTTTCAATTGAGGGAATGCCACTTTCACACCCGGTTCAGCCTTTACTTTCATCCGGAAATGAATCTGATCCCCGATCATAATATAGTTCGTGTCAATCTCGGCACTATATTCCCGATTTTGTGCATTCAAAGCACTAACACAACCTAGTAGGATAATTACGAATAGAATAATTCTATTTTTCATTTTAATTCTCCATTTTCAATGTTCAATTAATATCCAGCCCCTCTTTTCTTGAATAACGTAATCAATGACCTCACGTAATCTTCATCAGCGCTAATAGATGCCATATCGACACCGGCATGTTTGAATATCCGATCCAGTTCTTTATCTCGTTCGATACCATACGCTTCGAACTCGTCCCGGACTTTCTTGTCGGAAGTATCCACCCAAACACTTTCCCCCGTCTCCGCATCCGTCAAGTACATCAACCCGACAGGAGGCAATATTTTCTCTCTCCGATCGTACAATTGCAAAGCCACCACGTCATGTTTCTTATTGGCAATAATCAACGGGTGTTCAAAATCGTGATCATCCATGAAATCAGAAATCAGGAAACAAGTACACCGTTTCTTGATCGCATTTGTCAAATATTGCAACGCCACAGAAATATTGGTTGCCTTGTGTTCCGGATAAAAATCCACTAATTCCCGAATGATATGCAAAATATGCGTCCGTCCTTTTTTCGGCGGAATAAATTTCTCGATCCGGTCAGAAAAGAAGATCACGCCAATCTTATCGTTGTTTTGAATAGCAGAGAATGCCAACACAGCCGCAATCTCGGTAATCTGATTCTTTTTCAGTTTCGACACCGTACCGAAATTACGCGAGGCACTCACGTCAATCAACAACATCACGGTCAACTCACGCTCTTCCTCGAATATTTTCACGTAAGGGTGATTATAACGAGCCGTTACGTTCCAGTCAATACTTCGAATGTCATCCCCGTATTGATAAGCCCGCACCTCGCTAAACGTCATTCCCCGACCTTTAAAAGCCGTGTGATACTCCCCTGCAAAGATATTACTCGATAATCCCCGAGTCTTTATCTCAATCTGCCTGACACGTTTTAATAAATCTGAAGTCTCCACCTTATTAATTTTAGATTTATAGATTTTAGATTTTAAATTCACTCTAAATCACATTGAAAATCTCAGATTGAAAACCATGTTATTTTCAATTTTCAATTTCTAAGGCACTTCAACTGTATTCAAGATTTCACTGATAATATCCTCGCTAGTTAGATTGTTCGCCTCTGCCTCGTAGCTCAAACCGATACGATGGCGCAAAACGTCATGGCAAACAGCACGAACATCTTCCGGAATTACATACCCACGACGTTTAATGAAAGCGTACGCTTGTGCTGCTTTGGCCAAACTGATACTAGCACGAGGAGATGCCCCGTAGGCAATCATGGAAACGAATTTTTCCAAGCCATGCTCTTGCGGGTAACGTGTTGCAAACACGATGTCAACAATATATTTCTCGATTTTCTCGTCCAGGTAAACCTCTTTTACCACCTCACGAGCCCGCAGAATATCTTCCGGCTGTAGGATCGTGTTAGACTGGGGATAAATTTTCTCCAAATTCTGACGAACGATCAATTTTTCTTCGTCTTTTTTCGGATAATCAATAACCACTTTCAACATGAAACGGTCAACCTGAGCCTCAGGAAGAGGATAAGTACCTTCCTGCTCGATCGGATTCTGGGTTGCCATCACCAAGAATGGTTCTTCCAACTTGTAAGTCATATCCCCGATAGTCACCTGACGCTCCTGCATCGCCTCCAACAAGGCCGATTGCACTTTCGCCGGGGCCCGGTTAATCTCATCCGCCAGAATAAAGTTAGCGAAAATCGGTCCTTTCTTCACCACGAACTCTTCCCTTTTCTGAGAATAAATCATCGTACCGACAACATCAGCCGGTAACAAATCCGGGGTAAATTGGATTCGACTGAATTTAGCATTAATAATATGTGCTAGTGTATTTATCGCCAAGGTCTTCGCCAAACCGGGAACTCCCTCCAACAAAATATGTCCATTAGAAAGCATACCGATCATCAGTCCTTCTACCAAGTGCTTCTGTCCGACGATCACTTTGTTCATCTCCATACTAATCATATCCACAAAAGAACTCTCTTGCTGTATGCGCTCATTCAATGCTTTGATATCAACCGTATTCATATCATTGATTTTTATATTGATTTATATTACTACTTTGTCTAACGTAAATATTCTACTTCGGTTTCAATTTCCTCAAAAAGAGAACTTATATCTCCACCGTTTTCTGTTTTTCCAAAAATAGAGATTATTCCGCCAAATGTTAAAATCAAAGACACTAAATAATGTTAAAACAAATTTTAAGGTTTTCCCAAATAATTTCTAATCTCCTCTTAAAATGCAGAACATTACTAAGACATGGTCTATTTTTTAACATTTCACCTTTTCTTATGACACACTTGTTAACAAACCTATCTCAAAAAGTAAGCAAAAATCAAGGTTTTATGACTTAACAATAACTTATACTATTTTTCGAGGAAACAGTCGGAACGGCCTTCGTTCCAAAAAAAATAAGAAATAAATAATGCTCAACGTTCGATACTAGCGACAAAATACAACCAATTATAACGGGTCAACATCGAAATAAATACGCACCCCTCTACCAATAGGAGTTTTCACCAATTCATCACTTTTCTGCTTCAAGAAAGCCTTCAATTTTGACAGGGAAAGGCCTTGTTCCGCCTTTATCAGAATTTGTATCCGATACATTTTTCTAACCCGAGACACATCCGGTTCTGCCGGGCCGCATACCCTACGTTCCAATCGTTCCCGTAGCAACCTAGCCAACTCGTTCGCAGCATTTCTCAAAACCACCCCATCCATATGCCTCAACTCTACCAGAATCAACCGGGAAAAGGGGGGATAGTTAAACATTTCCCGTTCTTGGGATAACTGAGTGTAAAACTCTCTATAGTTTTCCTTCCTCACCAACTGATACACTCGACTTTGCATATCTGTCAACTGAATTACCACCTTTCCGCGCTCACCTTTTCGTCCACTGCGTCCACTCACTTGCATCAACATATCATAAGCCCGCTCCTCTGCCCGAAAATCGGGAAAACCCATCAGACTATCGGCATCCATCACCCCGACAAGTTTCACCCGTTCAAAATCCAACCCTTTCGAAACCATTTGTGTGCCGATCAGCACATCCAAATTTCCACTTTCAAAATCATCGATTAAAGCCCTGAACTTTGCCTTATTACTCATCACATCCAAGTCCATTCGAGCAACCCGAGCTTCTGGAAAATACTGTTTCACGTCCTCTTCGATCCGTTCCGTTCCCGGAGTACGATTCACGTAATGTCCCTGTCCACACTCCTGACACATGGCCGGAACGGCCCGCAGGCTCCCGCAATAATGACAATTTAGCGTGTTCCGGTAGCGATAATAAGTCATACTCACATCGCAATGTTTACATTTCAGGATGGATCCACAACGGTCACATTGTAAATAAGTTGAATATCCTCGTCTATTCTGGAATAAAATCACCTGCATTCCATTCTCCAACACCCGTTTCATTTCCTCGTACAAAACCGGAGTAAAACTCCCTTTCATCATCTTTTTACGACGATATTCTTTCATATCCACGAACAACAATTCCGGCATCATCACTTCCCCGTAACGGGTTGTCAGTTGCACGAAACCATATTTCCCGCTTAGGGCATTCTGATAACTTTCAAAAGAAGGTGTTGCAGAACCCAACAATATTTTTGCCCCACTCATCTTTCCAAGCATTATAGCGGCATCACGACCGTTATAGCGGGGTGCCGGTTCTTTTTGCTTGTAAGAACTTTCATGTTCCTCGTCAACAATAACCAACCCCAATTGTTTATAAGGCAAGAACACGGATGACCGCACACCCAACACCACGGGATAAGGATTCGTACCATTCTGTTTACGCCACATCTCTGCCCGGGCACTATCCGTCATTCCCGAATGATAAACACCGACTTGATCTCCGAAGACCCGCCGCAATCGTTTCACGATCTGTACCGTTAATGCGATTTCCGGTAACAAGTACAACACCTGCTTTTCTTGCTTTAACATCTCTTGTATCAAATGAATATATATTTCCGTTTTACCCGAAGAAGTTACACCCTGCAACAAAACGCAATCCTTCTCCTTGTAATACCCTTGAATGTCGCCCAAAACCTTTTCTTGCACCCCCGACAAAGCGTGTACATCCTCCACCTCCTCTTTAGATACCTCTAAACGGCTGACTTCCTGCATAACAATTTCCAACACGCCCCGTTCACACAATCCCTTTAAAGCCGAGGTTGAATTACCGATTTTCTGAATAAATTCCGTTCTAGGCAAACACCCGACTTGATGCTCGTCGCTATAATATACCCAATCACACAACATCTTGTATTGAGCCCTCGCCCGCTTCAAGCCATCAAGAACCTTGTCCAATTCTTCATTCGAAAACTTTCGTTTCCATCTTACCAAACGTTCAATTTTAGGCTTAAACAGATCGTCTACAGACTCCTTGATTCCGACAATTTCTTTTTCCAACAAAGTTCGAACAGCAACATAGAGATCTTTTCTCCTCAAGAGTTTTTCAACTTCGGCCATACATATCTCACCTCTTTCTCGAAATACTCCCACGATCTCCTTCTCATCCCGACTTAATTCACTTTCATCTACCAACCGTTCTTCCCAGCCGTTCACCAAACTCAAACTCGTGTAACTCTCCAAGCGCATCGAAACAGGTAATGCTGCACGCATAACCTCTCCCGGAGGAGTCATGTAATACTCACTGAGCCACAATAGAAATTTTAAATGAGAACCAGAAAGAGCGAATCCTTCCTCGATAACTCGTTCTATCGGTTTTGTTTCAAATCCGACAGGCGGATTCGTATGCAACGCATAGACAACACCCGTGTAACGTTTATTCTTAACAAATGAAACGACCACGAGCGCACCTACCGTTACCGAATGTTCATATTCTTCCGGTACCGAATAAGTAAAAAAACTTCCCACTCCCAGAGGGATAATGACATCCGCGTACAACAAACGAATTAATTTTAGATTTTAAATGGACAAAACCTCCGTAATATCCAACAAATTATGATTTAACGATTTTGAATTCTTGATAGCCTTGTTAAAAGGAACATGAACAATATCCTTATTCATAATCCCAACCATAATACTAGTCTGGTCATCCAACAAAGCATCCACTGCCGCCACTCCCAACGTACTAGCCGTCACGCGGTCAAAAGCGGAAGGTGATCCCCCCCTCTGGATATGCCCTAAAACAGTAACCCGCACATCATATTCAGGATGTTTTTTAGCAATCCGATCGGCAATCGTGTACGCACCACCTGATTTATCTCCTTCTGCCACGATTACTATACCGCTCGACTTATGAGGTTTATAATCATGCTCCAAGTAACGATCCAAATCATTCAAATCCGTCTCGATTTCCGGAACCAGTACAGCCTCGGCCCCCGTGGCCACGGCCGACCGTAACGCAATAAATCCGGCATCCCGTCCCATAACCTCAATAAAGAACAACCGATTATGAGCACTTGCTGTATCCCGGATCTTATCCACGGCATCCACCACCGTATTTACCGCCGTGTCATACCCGATCGTGTAATCAGTCCCGTAAAGATCATTATCTATCGTACCGGGAATTCCGACAATATGCACGTTATGCTCTTGACAGAACAACCGGGCTCCGGAAAAAGTTCCATCCCCACCAATCACGACCAATGCATCAATTCCCAATTCCTGCATCTTCTCGTAAGCTTTCGTACGTCCCTCCGGCGTACGGAATTCCTCACTACGAGCCGTCTTTAAGATAGTTCCTCCGCGTTGAATAATATTACTCACGTCATGGGAATGCATGCGCACAATATTTCCCTCTATCAATCCCTCGTATCCATCGTAAATGCCATAAGCCTCACAGCCATTAAAAATAGCGGCCCTCACAACTGCCCGAATTGCGGCATTCATTCCCGGAGCATCACCTCCTGAGGTTAAAACTCCTATTTTTTTAATCTTTCCCATAAAAACAATGTTTAATTGAAAATGTTAATCTCAATACCCCCAATTCTATAATTTAATTTTTAGCTTTTAGTTTTTAACTTTTAGCTTCCAACTCCTCCTTTATCTCTTCCATCACCCACCTCGGTGTTGAAGTAGCCCCACTAATCCCGACACTTCCGGCTTTATCAAACATCTCATCACGCAGGTCTTTCACCCCCTGCACAAAATAAGTTCGGGGATTCACCTCCCGACACACCTCGAAAAGTTGCTTCCCGTTGGAACTCTTTTCCCCACTAACAAACAAGATCACATCATGTCTTGCTGCAAAATCTTTCAACTGCGGGATTCTATTTGCCACCTTACGACAAATGGTATCATTTACCACCACGGAACTCTTGGCATTCTCTTTCACCAACTCCACGACACGCTTGAAACCATCCAAACTTTTGGTTGTTTGAGAAAACAGTATTACCGGACGAGAAAAATCAATATATTTCAAATCTTCCTCTTGCTCGATAATCAGAGCCTCATCATTCGTCTGTGCTACCAACCCGTTCACCTCGGCATGTCCTCTTTTTCCATAAATCACGATCTGCCCCCCGTTCCCTCTCACTTCCTCGTACGCCTTTCGTATTTTCTTCTGCAAATTCAATACCACAGGACACGAGGCATCAATCACCTCAATTCCATTCTTCTTTGCCAGCTCATAAGAACTCGGTGGTTCACCATGAGCCCGGAACAACACCCGACATGCCTTCAACCGGGCGAACTCATCATGATCTATCGTACTCAATCCCAGTCGTTTTAATCGCTCTATCTCTAAACTATTATGCACAATATCTCCTATGCAATATAATCTTCCATGTTGCAACTCTTCCTCTGCCTTAGCAATTGCATTCACAACCCCAAAACAGAAACCGGAATTTGCGTCAATTTCTACTTTCATATCTTGAACGAATGATCTTTAACATCTCTTCCACTTCTTCCTCCACGGTCATATCGCCATTATCAATCAACACAGCATCCGACGTTCTCACCAAAGGACTTGTTTCCCGGTGTTCATCTATATAATCCCGTTTCCGGACATTCGCTTCCACCTCTTCATATGTCACTTGCTCTCCTTTCTCAAGGAGTTCCTTGTAACGTCTCTGGGCTCGTACTTCAGGACTTGCTGTCATAAAAAACTTCACTTCCGCATGAGGAAATACAACACTCCCGATATCTCGTCCATCCATAATCACCCCTCCTTCTTTTGCCATTTCCCGCTGTTTTTCAACAAGCAATTCCCGCACATAAGGCAACGAAGCAATCAAGCTCACGTTATCAGAAACCTCTAGTCCCCGAATAGCTGCCTCTACATACTCACCATTCATGTAAGACTCATAACGTTTTTTCTCCTCGTTATATTTAAAACCGAAAACAATTGTTGGTAGAATTTCTTTCAATTTTTCATCCTCCACGATCCCATTTCGTATCACCCCTTCTCGCATAGCCCTCAATGTCACGATCCGATACATCGCTCCCGTATCAATATACGTATAGCCCAAGCGTGCGGCTACTATCTTCGATACGGTACTTTTTCCCGTAGAAGAATGTCCGTCAACGGCAACAATCAAACCTTTCTTTTCCATTTTCAATCTTATCTGTTCAGATTGCGAAGATACAAAAAAGGGGTAATCTTTGCGATCACCCCCTGCTATATTTTTGTTACAAATCTTAGTTTACCAACTGTAACAATTTCTTTGCTTTCTCCATCATGGTTTGGTTAGAAGACTCTTCTGCCAAAGAGGTAGCTATCTTAGCATATCTTTTAGCAACGTCCTCGAAACCACATTTGTTAGAAATCAAAGCATAATTGTAAAGGGCATCGAAATCCTTCTTTGACTCGACAGTCTTACCTGCCCACAATTGAATCACCTTCAAACGGGAAACATCATTCATGATCTCCAATGCGCCATCGGTAATTTCCTTGATCATTTTCCTGTTCTCAGGGAAATAACGGAACAACTTTCTAGCCTTGTAAAAATAATCCTCAGACTTACGCTCTGCCCGTAATTGCTTGATGTAAAAATAATCAGCCACCACGTCATAATGTTCGTAACCTGAACTTTTCAAGAAATCCAAATACTTGTTATACTCGATCTTGTTACTGTTATAGTACTGTTCCAAATGACCGACAAACACGTTATCCAACTTCTGGAACACATCATCCTTCGAGAAGTTCTGCATGAATTTGGACTGATTGTTAAACAAATATTTAATCTGGGGAGCATTCACATCATCCACATAATCTCGGATAATCGACCAGTTATAATCTTTCAAGTAGTCCACCTCTTTCTGAGTCTGAAAATACCTGTTCACAACATCACGATTCGGCTTCCCTTGGTTTTTCAACTCTCTCAGAAGTTGAATTGTCGTTTTGGGGTCCGCAGGATTCGCCTCGAACTTCTTCACCAAATTATCCAATGAATCCATCTCCTTCTCGTGAGCTTGCACTCCAACAAGATTGAATAATAAAACACCTACGATTAATACAATTTTCAACATAATACTTGATACTTAAATTTGAACTTACACCCATATAACACCTTTAGGAGCAAAAAGGGTGACTCGAAAGTCGATTTTAACTTAATATTTAACATGAATTAATTATTTTACTTACAAAAATGAATCAAATCTCCCCTTTAAATAAAAATCTATAACCTTTTCATTCTTTTTCTCTCTACTCTGTGAAATATTTAATATTTATGGTGTTATATACGGACTAAACATATCGTATGTTTCAATCCAATCCCCCTTTTTACATGCGAAGACCTCAAATTTTAACAATCTTAATTTTTAAACACTCCACACTGATACAGAAATGAATGTTTTGTTCAAATTTATCTATAAATAGGATGCCAATATTAACCTACCCCTTTTCCCCGACAAATTCGTTAACACGTAATATCAATAAAACCCTCGAAAATCATTGGGAACTAATTTTTCTGATTGCTCCTCTTTAATCGTATAGGGTGCTACACGAGAAATCGAGTAAACATTTCGATAAAGACCACTACCAGCATAAAATTCATACAGTGTAATCACACACCTGCGTTGCTCCATTTTTATCCGTGGACCTAAATTTTCTTCTAAAAGAGGCAATATTTTTTTTTCATCAAACCAAATACTAAAAACCTCCCTTCTGTTCCTCTCGATCAAAAATTCAATTTGTTCTTTCTTGTAAACAGGAAAACGATAGCTATAGTTTGCATGCCACCATAAAGCAAAATTATTATTATACAGTTTAAAAATCAATAGTTGAAAATATCCCATCTTACTATCTTCCGGAATTAAATGTCGAACAGCATGATTCACTGAGTCCCATGCAAATTCAAGAAGAATGCGTTCGTCGCTTACTTCACTCATATACATGCACATTCGTTTTATTCTCTCTATTCGTTTATTTTTCTCCTCCTCTTCCCAATCTTCATTTTCAATTTTTTCAACCCGTACGTCCATTATCGAATCCCACTGCACCCGAATCCTTTCCCTTTCTGTAGAAATATATTCTTCCTCTTCAAAATCATCCCGCCGTGCATATAACAACGGAATCCCTCCATCCCAACTATAATTGTAGATATACTCTAAAATATACCTAGGTTCAGGAATTAACTTTGAGAAAATAGACATATAATCTTTCAAATTAAACGTATTTGTATCAATGTCTCGAAACTCCCTATCTCCAACCAATTTTTCCTCTAAACGAACATTATCTTGGTAATCACAAAGTTTGTCCAAAAATTTATTATACGATTGGGCTGTAATCTCAGACGAAACCAAACAAATGAAAAGAATTAATACATATAACCGTCCCATACACTTGATTTTAAGATAATATTCAAAGGTATGACTTTTATTTTATATAGACAACGAAAGATTGTATTAGCGAAATTGACCGGAAATCTAACTTTCCAACCAATCTCGCCCTCATTTCTAATTCTCGAAAAACTTCGATACCTCGAAATACAAATTACGATAATGAGCCCGTGTATCCCGATCTCCCGAATTCATCACTCGTTTTAATAATTTATAAACTTTTTCCAACTCATAATGATAAACAGCATTCGCCACTATTCTCGTATCAGAACCGTCAGCAGGACTCATAGCCATACGTTCATGTAAATGGATTGTTGAACAAGAACATATATCAGCATGATCACCTTCAATCAACGAGCGTCGCCCCTTCTCTCCCGTAATTCCTTTTCCCTCGGCCATCATTAATGACAAAATGTAATTATACTGCATCACTCGTTCATAATGATTAAGATCTCGACGTTTTAACGTCGGTTCCATCACTAAATTATAAACGTCGTCCATATACTCGACTGGCGTATAAGCATCTTTACCATCCTGCTTTTCCCATACAGAAAGATTTGATAATATACCACTTGACGTTAAAGAACCAACAACCAATCCCATATACTCGGCCACTTTCGTATTTCCAAATGAGAAATTTCGTTCAATCTCAAGTTGACAATACCAATCTGGAAATGCCCGTAATTGTTCTAATATAAAAGCCAACGCTTCCCTTTGCTTTTCCTCGCTCACGAATTTATAAGCTTTTTTTTGATCGCCCATAACCGGAGCATCCAGATAAACACCTCCTAAATAAACAAGGATATGTTCAATATACCTCCTGTATTGGCTGAATATTTCCCGATAAAGTTCTTCTGGTTTATCAAAAGTCTCTCCTTCATCATATGTCCATTCTAACAAATGTCTCGTAATATATTTCAAGTTCTCAATCCCGTAACGATTAGCTTTCATACAATCATCTCCTAAAGATTCGGATAAAGCAGACGGATCAACAATCGAAAACAAAGAAAACTGCTGAGGTCCATAATGATACATCGGATCATGCTGTTTTTCTTGTATCCATTTATTTAGAATTGGACGTTCTGCCTCTGGATTCTCGACAGCAATAGGAGCATACCCCCATTTTATGGCATATTTATCATAAACTCCCAAAAGTGGGGGAAGTAAATTTACCCCCTCGTCTCCCGGTTGCGCCACATAATTAAAACGAGCGTAATCCATGATAGAAGGAGTTGTTCCATATTTCCGAGTAAACGTCACGGAACGTAAAGAATCTACCGGATAGGCGTAAGATGCCCCCATATTATGCATTAACCCAAGCGTATGACCAATCTCATGAGCAGCCACATACCGCAATGCTCGTCCCATCGTTTCCTCGTCAAACACCTTTTCCCTCACCTTAGGATCAACCTGGGCTAATTGAACAAATTGCCAGTTATGCAACAACTTTATCACGTTATGATAGAACAATACATCTGCCTGTATGATTTCTCCCGAACGAGGATCAATCCAAGCCGGCCCCATTGAATTTGCCGTTTCTGTCGTGATATAACGATAACACGAGTAGCGAATGTCATCCGGATCAAAATTTGGATCATCCGCTGGATAATCTTTAGCCACTATCGCATTCTTAAAACCGATTTCTTCAAAGGCCGCTTGCCAATCTTCAACCCCCAATTTAATGTATTTTCTCCATCGCTCAGGAATAGCAGGATCTACGTACCATACGATCGGCTTCTTCGGTTCCACCAGTTCTCCATTACGATAGCGCTCCACATCCTCATCTTTAGGCTCGATTCGCCATCGTTGGATATAATCTACTTTTTTCAACTCGTCCACCTTTTCCGTATAAATATGTTTTCGTAACGGAAAATACCCGATTCGGACATCAGATATACGTGGTCTCATAGGCTTATCCGGTAACAGAATGATCGAACGAGTCATAATAGCCGTAAAAGGATAATCATCAACGGTATACACTAACCGACTTTTAATATTCAGATTTAAAGGAAATGATTTCACCTCTAATATCGTCGATTTATCACTAGAGAAACTACCCTCCAAAGGATTCTCCCCAAGAATAAAGCTCAATGGAGTTCGCGGCTTAAAAGGACTTAATTCCTTCTGATCCGAACAAAAGAAAAAAGAAACATCAATCACAACCCCGGTAGAATCAGCATTCCCACACACTATTTTAAAAGCCTCCATTATCGGATCTACATTATTTCTTTGCAATGATTGATAGATCGGAGACATCGGGTCACATTGATTCAACGGGCTCAATCGATGTAGATACACTTGTTCCTCATCCCGTGTAAATTTTACCAATAACGGATGAAGAGGCATCTCTCCTCCCGACACATCGGTATTATTACTTGTAGCGGTTACCCGTGAAGAAAGCAACATATCCTTATTCAACAAACTTTGAGGTATTTCAAAATACACCTTCTGTTTTTTCTTGAATATTTTAAACATCCCTTCATGCACCTCCGCATCTTTTAAAATATCGGCATAACTACTGGCTCCTACCGCCGAATCTTGTTTGGTTGTCACGGGACCTAACTCTCCTAACTTTTTGCCAAACAACTGAGCTTCACTAGTCTTTGCCAATAATAAACCGGCAAAGATTAGTATTCCTGTCCTTACATTCATTCTTAATTATTTAAACTGTTTATTCCCTATAGCAACAAGATCAATCTGATATTTCATTTTAAAATAATTTACCAAAATGTCATATTTATCTTTCAATTTACTATGAGTATCTAACACGAGTTTTAACTCTTCATAAGGAACTGTTAGAATTACTCCCATGAAATCTCTAAAATCACCTTCTTTATTAGGTGTTACCAATGAATAAGGATTTGAAAGATCCCTATACCAAAAACCATAATCTCTTACATCCACATCAGTCACTCCCTCATTTTCCGGCAAATATTCTAAAAACGCTTGATAATACCCCTTACTCACTTCATAAAAACTCTCCGGCACCTGAATAATACCATTTTGTAATAGATACTCTTGCCAAAACACCCCGTTAGTTGACTCTCGAATACTTCTCAACTCTTCTTCTGACAAATTCTCTACCCCTTCTCGTATTTTTCCTAAAGCCAAATAACTAAGCCCCGCCAAAGCTGCATTATCCTCCAATACGCCCCAATTCATCCGCCCTACTTGCTCTCCGATCAACAATTTCAATGGGAAATATTTCTTTTTAAAGTCAGTATCATAAATATTCAAAAATGTTTTTTCCAACATAGAAAACCCTTTCATCAAAACGACACGGTCTTCCTGTTTTGTCAGGTAAACATTTTTTGCCAGTCCACTCATGTTCCATTGGTAATCAATCGTATCGTAATCAACCATAATGATGGATCCGTTTTCTTGATAAAATTTATAAATATATTGATCAACCTCATCTCCTCCTTCCTTCAGTTCATAAGGAATATCTCCCTTCGTCGTATGAATGGCATCCTCATCATAACAGGCTGAAAATCCTATACCCAAAACAAGGATTAACGATAGTAATTTATATGTTCTCATCCTATTCATCTTTTAATTATTGTACAATAACACCTTTTCTCTCCGGACGATTGATATTCTCCAGATTATAGTCAAACTCTTTTACCTCCACAGGCAAAGGCAAAGTGTACGCTTTATCATTCTCTTCAAGTACAAATTTCACTTTTTGAGAACTATTCATGTCTGTCGTGTAAATGTGCTCTATTCTTGGACGATCCCAACGCCGAAGGTCAAACCAACGATGTTGCTCGAAACACAACTCGAAACGACGTTCCTGCCGAACCAATTGAATAACATCTGTTTTCGTAGAAACTGTTATTGGAACCTCTACTTCAAAACGATATTTTCGAAGATGTTCAATATCATCTAAAGCTAAATCCGTATGTCCCAACTCCGCATTAGCCTCAGCTCGATTCAGATAAGCCTCTGCCGTACGAAAAGCGAAGCCATATACTCCTGTATTTGCAGCACCTTTCCCAACAATCAAATCCCCCCAATCATCTTTCACGTAAGTCCGTTTTCGGACGTCATTTGCATGAAACGAATTATAAAACGCCATGGCAACAGGGAAACACCCACGATACGCAGCACTAAGATAATTCACTTCATAATCACCGTATGTCCAAATGATCTCAGGATTTTCTTTTGTAAATACATAATCTTCTTCCGTTAACGTCCGAATATCATATAAAGCTGAATTTACAGCTAAAACCTTATCCGCATAAAAAATAACTTGTTCATAGTCTTTTTTGTATAGATAAAATCTGGAGGCTAACAAATAAGCAGCACCTTTGGATATCCGAAAAACCGTTTTCGTATAATCCGTGGATTCAAGAAGTTGAATAGACTTTTTCAGGTCTTTCTCTATCAATTCGTAAGAACGTGCCAATGTTTCCCGTTGATATGTCCGTTCCCTCACACTATGCTCATAATTAAAGGGAATACCTAAAGCTTTATCAGCCGTTTCTTTCTCGTAAGGTTCACCGTACAAGTTTACTAGTATAAAATAACAATATGCACGCAAAAAATAAGCTTCCCCTAGTAAATCATCTTTATCGCTCTGAGTTCCTTCCGCATCATCCAACAAATCAATAACATTATTAGCAATAAGAATCTTACTATAATACGTTTCCCAAGCATTATCCGCATTCAATGCTCCGGTAAAACGATACTCCGGATTCGGTTGCCAACAAAAATAACCATACCCATCTCCCCGAATATCTGACTGCATAATAGGCCAGGTATTCGCTTTTTCTTCAACATCATCCGTCATAATATCCAAATACGTATGAATCGAAGTATTATCTCTAATATACCCTTCCCCAAACAAGAATTCACTATAATCCTTTACCGTTTTAGGAATAATCAAATCCTGAGAACTCTCTTCTAGAAAATTTTCACACGAAGAGAAAAATACCACAATTATTATATATATCAATTTCTTCATGGCTATTTCGTTTTAAAGTGAAATATTTAATCCAAAAGTAAAACTCTTCGTCGGGGGCACGGTACCTGATCCCAAGGTCATCTGCTCCGGATCCTGTCCTCTTAATTTCTTATTGGCCCACAACCAAAGATTTCCAGCCTCTAAACGTAAACTAACTCCGGACACTCCGATGCGTTTATAAAGATGTTCCGGTAAATTATAACTCAGCGAAATATTCCTCATTCGTAAAAAATCACCCGACACAACCCGTAAATCTGCATTATTATACATCTCCCACTTATTACTGGATATTGTATATTTACGGTCCATATCAGAATAAGCTAAACTCAAATCTGACAACGCTGGAATATTCGTATTCTCATTTACCCCTTTTCTCCAACGATTTACAAATTCATCTGACATATTTTGCTGAGGCAAAGGCAACATCTGCCCCGTAGATTCATATAAATTATTCAACCGAACTTTTTTACCCACAGAGAAAGCAAACAACGCATTCAGCGTAAAACCTTTAAAACTGAAATAAGTCGAAAATCCTCCGTTAAAATCAGCCACCCGTTTCCCGGAATACGCAAATGCTTTAGCAAACATTTCCTCTTTTGAGATACCATCCGGCTCGTCTATATCTTTAAATTTCGGCAACCCCTCTTCATCCAAACCATCAAACTTATAGGAATAAAAACCATCCAAAGGTTTAGACTCCATGATCAGATTCCCTTGCAAATAATCCTTATAATCATAAGTTTGCGTCTGATTCTTACTGGTCACTTTATTATAATTCTGATACATATTCAAAGAGAGTCCCCATGTAAAATTCTTTGTTTTTATAGGAGTTCCATTTAACGTAAATTCCCAACCCTTATTTTCCACATCACCTCCATTAATTGAAACATCTCTCTTACCGGAAACTGTTGAAACTCGCTTAGTTATAATTTGATCTTCACCCTTTTTCAAATAATACTCAGCACAACCGCTAATTCTATTATTCAAAAATGCAAACTCCAAAGCTAAATTATAAGATTTTGTCTTTTCCCATTTCAGATATGGATTCTGAAGTTTATTCAAAGATGATATATACTCTTTGGAAACATCATCCATTCCGCTCATTGACACAATCAGATTCGGAGTCTGATCTGAATGAACATTACCTTGTACCCCGTATGATCCTTTCAACGCCAATAAATTCATCCATTGGATATTACTAAAGAACATCTCGTTATGAATATTCCAACGAACAGCAGCAGACCATACTGGCAAGAATTTTGTACTCTTATCCTGTCCGAATTTATTCGATCCATCAGTACGAATATTAAAATTAGCCGTGTAACGATCATCGTAAGTATACGTGAAAGTTCCATAGAAAGAAACCACATTAGTCAGACGATCCACCACCACATCCGGATTAGCCATCAGCCATTCGTTATACAAAGGCCATTCAGCTGCATTAATAGCAACAAATTTCTTACCTCTATCCGGCAAATATCCACGTTGCACAGTAGATATTCCATCATATTTTACAGAACGAGCTTCTGATCCCACATTCACGTCTATTTCATGCGTTTCATGCAATCTTTTGAAATAATTAAATCCAGCCCTCACCGTATATGTAGACGACAATGTATTATCATTTTTTAATTCCCCACCATAAGGTAAACGGCACCCCGTCTCAACGAAATTACGATCTGTCGGCAATTCATCACCATAATTTACACCTCGCAAATCTGTGATATAATACGATTTCTCATTTGCCCATTCAGAATCCTTTGTATTAGCTTTTGATAAAGAAAACACCCCGGAGAATGTCAATCCTGATAGTATTTTATAATTTACATCTACCATGAAATCAATAGTCTGGTTTTTTATCTTCCGGCCAGTATTATCTCGTTCATTAAGGATATTATAATTCAAAATGGTTTCGTACCCCTCTGTTTTATTATAAAACAAATAAGATCCATCCTCATTATAAGCAGGAATTGCACGAGAAGTATTATAAGCATATCCGTATGGATCGATAGAACCATGCAAATATTTCTTTGTTGCTGCGTAAGCCCTTAAAGATAATCCGACATTTAATTTTTTACTCAATTCTAAATTCAACTTCAAAAGAGCATTACAACTCTCCACATCAGACCCCTTCACCACGGCATTTGTATTTGCATATCCAGCAGAAAAATAATAATTCACAAACTCCGAACCTCCTGAAATTGATAATGAATGCTTATGAGACACGTCCGTTCTGAAAAGTTCATCATACCAATCCGTATTTACTTTTTCAAGATCATACACCCGATCCACAAATTGTTCCTGAGTAATCCGTTTAGCATACAAATCATATAAAGCTCCTTCATAACCGATATTAGAAGGTTTTATTCCAAACGTCAATCCCCTCTCCTCAATCTCCTTAGACACATCAATTCTCTCCTTGGAATTCATCCGGTTCAGATTATTATAACTCGGCCTCAAACTAATTCCTACATTACCAGAATAATGAACTGACGGTTTCCCATATTTACCCTTTTTTGTCGTGATCACAATCACACCATTAGCTGCTTTCACTCCATATATAGCAGTGGCTGACGCATCTTTCAAAACATCAATACGATCAATATCTTCCGGATTAATGCTAGCGATTGCGTTGCCTATCAAATTCACGTTATCCAAACTATTCAACTCTTCAGCCGAAATTGGCACCGGATCTTCCAAAATAATTCCATCCACCACCCAAACCGGTTCCCGATTTCCAGAAATAGAAGAGGCTCCCCGGATACGCACTTTCGGGGCTGCTCCGGGTGTTGAAGTCGGGTTGATAATATTCACTCCAGCCAATTTTCCCTGTAACATATTATCAATCGAAATAGCAGCACCTTCCTGTAACTCTGACCCTTTCACGCTGATCACGGAACTGGCATTTTTACGTTTATCAATACGTTGATACCCGGTAATAACAACCTCATCCATCGTATTCACCTCTTCTTCCAACACCACATTAATCGTATCTTTACCCACGTATTTCACCTCTTGTGTCTTCATTCCGACAAAAGAAAATTGAAGGATAAAATCTTTCTCTTCTTGGGGAATAGCCAACTTATAACTGCCAGTCACGTCTGTAGCCGTCCCTACCGATAATCCTTTGATCATCACTGTTACACCCGGAAGAGGAGCCCCGCTTTTATCTGTCACTTTCCCCGTGATCGTTCTTTGTTTTATCTCTCCATTTTTTTGCTCCATTTCACTCAAATTACGGATCACAATCGTCTGATCCACGATTTTATATCCCAATCTAGTTCCTTTTAAACAAACATCCAGTATTTCCCGAACGGTCGCATTTTTCAGTTCAACCGTTAAGTTATCTACTTTAGCTACATCCTCATGACTATAAAGGCAAGTATAGTCACTCTTTGATTCGATCATTTTTAAGACTTCCACTAAAGAAACACGAGCCACATTTACGTTTAACAATGTCTCTTGAGACTTCACCACGGCATTCACTTGGAGTGCCGTAAGCAACATGAATAACATGAAAAACTTCATCATAAGACAACATTTTCTCAGGCCAGAACACCAGCCCTTGCATTTGAACTTTTTTTTCATACATTTGTAAATTAGATAAGTTACTGTCCTGAATTCGTTTCAGGCTTAGGCAGGTGATATTGGCGTATCACCTGTTTTTTCATTCATTACTTCTTACAAAAACATTTCTATCCTTAATATCTATATCTATTTTATTAATAAGTTTCAGCATATTAACAACTTGATCCAAATCACTATATCGTTTTATATTTCCCGTGAACAAAATATCTTTCACGGAAGAACTCTCGTAGAACACTTCAATATTATACCACCGGGCAATCGTATTCATGATCTCCTCCAAACGTTGTTTCTCGAAAGCAAACCTTCCATCCTTCCAAGAGCAATATAAAAGTACATCAACAGCCTCTACCGTAGTCTTTCCATTTTTTTTATTCAATCGTAATTGTTCTCCCGGTTTCAAATAACTACAGTCTCCCTTCCTTTCAAAAGCAACTTTCCCATCTACCAAAGTCGTCTCTAAAAAATCTTCATCTTGATAATCCCTCACGTTAAAAGAGGTACCTAACACACGAATATCTCCCTGGCGAGTATGAACCACAAAAGGAGCCAAAGAATCCCGCACTATATCAAAATAAATCTCCCCTTTCATAAAAACTTCCCGTTGCCCCTTCTCAAATGTCACCGGAACCCGAACTTCTGATTCTGAATTCATTCTCAAGCGACTACCGTCACTCAATAACAAATCATATTCTCCTCCCCGGGGAATCGTAATCGTATGATAAAGAACTTCTGTCACCTCGTCCTCACTCTTCCTTGATATTGCCTCCTTTTGAATAAAAGCTAGAAAAGTCGTATCTGAAATATCAATTTTTGTCCCGTCAGGCTCTGTCAATATCGCTTTATAAGATCCTGGTTGTATCTTCTGAACAAAAGAAATGGATTCATCTTTGACATCGTGGAAAAAATAATAACTTCCTCCTAACACAAATAATAATATCGCTGCTACATAACGATATAATGCCCAGGTTCTCTTCCGACGTTTCGCCTGTACCACTCGCCCTGCAAATTCTTGATAAGCTTCTATAGCACTGTATTCTTTAATGAATTCAAATTTACGAGCGACAAAATCCGTTGATTGATAAAGATCATACAATCGTAAATGTTCAGGTGTCTCATGCTTCCAATTTTCGAGCTCTCTTCGACCAGAATCATCAATTTTCCCAGTCAATTCCGCCACAATCAAATCGGCAATATGAGTAATATGTTTATCCTGCTCCGTCATGTTTTCTTGTGTTTTATTACAAGACACGGAGCATTATAAAAAGTGACAAAAATCTACAAGAAATTTATTAGTAAAAACAAGAATGGATGATTCAATTTTTCCTTCAACTGCTCTTTTCCCCTCTTTTTCTGTTGTTTAACAGCATCAATAGATATTCCCAAACGCAAGGCAACTTCCTTATCGCTCAATCCTTCCAGGCTCAGATTAATCACTTTTCTATACTTCTCCGGAAGTTCATCTATAGCTTGTTGCAAACGAATAAAAATTTCTTCCTCTAATACCGTGTTATAAAAGAAATCTTCTGAAACGACCTCTACTCGATCACGATAACGATCTTCCACTTTCTTATTCCGAATATAATTCAAACATTGATTCTGTACGGAACGGTACAAATAAAAACGTAAATCCGTGGTCGCAGAAAACTTATGAGGCGTGGTCCATAATTTGAAAAAAGTGTCCTGCACGATATCCTTCGCCACCTCACTCTCCACATATTTACAGGCAATAGCAAGCAATGCATGAAAAAACTCTTCATACAAAATTTTAAACGCTTCTTCGTCTCCTTGAAAAATTCGTTTAGCTAATAATCCATTGTCCGAATTCATCTTACACCTTCACATTATAAATACAAAGGTATGATTTTATTTTATACAGACAAGAGTCGCCCGAAAATTCCCGGACGACTCTTCACATTACCATATAACATATTTGTAATTTTAATAAAAGATAGGCTCTCATTTCATCACATCTCTAACCTCCTCCAAAGAAGGACCCGTTATCAGCACTTTTCCTTGCGGGTCAATCAAATAAACGGTCGGGACCCGTTCTACCTTGTAATCTGTTCTGACTTTACTTTTCTCAAACCCGTCCAAATCCACCAACTGCAACCAAGAAACTTGATCCTCATTTAAAGCTTTCAGCCATTTGTCCCGATCGTTATCCAGAGAAACGGATACCACGTTCACCCCCATATCTTTCAATTCCTGATAATGCTTATTCAATTCTTTATTCTTCGTCCGACAAGGAGCACACCAAGAAGCCCAGAAGTCGATTAGCAAATATTTTCCCTTAAAATCTTCCAAGGAGTACATTTTCCCGTTCATATCCGGAAGGCTAAAAGTAGGAGCATTACCGGTAAGTTGACGATTTTTAGCCTGTTCGTAAGCTTCCGTGACTCTATTTTTCAAATCCCCTTCGGGCGCAGAATCACCCAATGCTTCCATCGCCCTCGTAAAAAAACGATAATCCACTTCACAGAAATACATCAACTCATTAACGATATTCAAGGCAATCTCTGTTCCTGCAAATTCCTTTATACCTTGAATAATCCGATCATTCCTCCGGGCAAAATCCAGCTTCAATCGATCGGAAAGTAAAGCTTTCCGGTTGATATCGGAAATCGTGTCATAACCTTGACATAATCGATTATAAGCTGAATCCAAAGTATAAATCTGACACATATATTGCACGTATCGATTTTGTAAGGATTCTTTCTGATCGGAGAGAATATAGTAATTATCACTCTCTTTAACCACTCGATAATGTTGCTTCTCGACATATAGCGGAAGATGTTGATAACCAAAGTTGAGAAAAGCAACTTTACCGGGAGTAATTTCCCCAGTCAGAAAAAAACAATCACTCGAATCCGCTTGAGTAGAAAGAAAATATTGACGCCCGGGAGCCGTAGGATATCTCAACCCAACGGTACCGTTCCGAAGAGCCTGTCCGCTATGTCCTTCCAGTTCGAAAATAGCTTCTTGCTTACAGGCAATCAAACTCATGAAAAAGATGATATATAAAATATTTTTTTTCATTGGATTCATTACTTTAAATACTCCGCAATCTTCTCCCGAATTGTTTCTCCTCGTAACCCTTTATCTAAAATAATTCCCTCGGGAGAAATCAAGATAATAAAAGGTATACCGTTAAAATTATAGAGCTTGGAAGTTATATTTTTCGGATCACCGAGTTGCAGATAGTCCAACTTCTCTTCCTCCAAAGCCTTTTTCCAAGCTTTATCCGAATTATCAATAGAAACACCCACAACCTCTAATCCTTTATCCTTAAATTCGGCATACACTTTTTTAATATTCGGAATCTCTTTCCGACAAGGACCACACCAAGAAGCCCAGAAATCCACAAGTACATATTTTCCCCGTAAAGAAGAAAGTTTTATCTTTTCCCCAGTAGAAGTCGCTAGTTCAAAATCCGGAGCCTCATGCCCTACAGCACAACTCTTACCACGTTGGATCAAATCTTCCAGTCTTCTCAAGGCGTAACAATGTCGGATGGAAGGATCGAATTGCTCCCACACTTTTTCAGCTTCATCAACATTATCAACACCAAAATACGAAGAAATAATAACCGCAAAAGGCATACTGTTCGTATACTGAGGAAGTAAATCGAATATCTCATCCCGCCTTTGTTTCTGTAAAGCATCCAACGCCCGACTTGCCTCTTCCAATTTCTTCATGTTTTCAGGAGTCTGACTAACTTCATTATATTCGTGAAAAGCCTTGTTGTAATTATCGTATGTTTCCTCCACCCTTGATGCAGAGGGAAGAGAAGCCATAATTCGATCAGACTCTTTTTTCCCCGGAGAACCTTTCAATGCCTTGACTTTTATTTGCTCGTTTTTGAGTTCTGCCTTGATAGTTATTTTAGGAGAATCTATGAAAAAATAGATCGTGGGAATACTCATCGAGGGCCCTAACGGTCCAACCGACGGGGCATAAAGCATATAATAACGCAAATCACCTGTTTCCACTTCTGCCGTGATCTCGAAACGATCATTTTTTGTTTTCGTCCGGGCTATTTCACTTTGATCGATATTCATCAATATCAATTCTTCATTTCCAAGACCTTTGATTGTACCTTTCAAGGTTACTTTTTCGACTTTAGCCATGAGGGTGGTCGGAATAAAACATCCGACCACGAACATGAAAAATAGTATTTTACTCATAATTCTTATTTTACTTTATACATTACTTTAACCGGCTCGTCAGCCACTCCCTCGTAAGGTTTCCCGATCGCTTTCCCCGTATCACTATTATAGATGTAAAGCGAACCTTTCAAACCAGCACGTTGGCTATTATAAGTAGCAATATAAAGCTGTTTATGATCTGCAGACTGATTCATACACTTTATAACCTCTCCTTCAGGCAACGTTATAAAAGGTGTTGAAGGGATCTCAGACTGGTTATAAGCCCATTTATAAACTAAATTTTGATTCCCGAAGAATAAACAAGAGTTAGGGTCATTCACTTCAAACACAGAATTCCTGTTAAACAAAGTAACATTCGTCGTACACTCTCTTTCGTATACAACATCCAAAGCCATCGTTTCAAAACTTGTCAAACTTGATCCGATTTTAGTCAGGTAATATTTTCCATTATTAATCGTGTACACAATTAAGTTCCCATCTACATCGAAAAATACCTGAATAATCTCCCGACCATCAAAATAATCATAACAGGGGAAATAACTAAAACTAAAATCAGCCGCATTAAAACCACTCGCATACACCTTACTGTTTACATCATCAATAAAAGCAATCACTTTAGAAGAAAACTCGTTCGGTCTATCATAAGTCCGGGTAAATTTCATATTCTGCGGAAGATCGGTATACGGAAATATCTCCAAATCCGCCACTTGTATTTTGGCAACCCCACCATTAGGAGAAGTACTATAAATTTCACTACAATACCGGGAATCGTATGAAATTAAATCCTGCGGAACAAAATCATTCCCGTACATCGTGTAATCAAACTCGTGTACCAACTGGAAGGACTTGGCATCCAACTGATATACTTTCCGGGCTTTTCCACACAAAATATAAAGCTTGTCGTATATCTTGTCGCAATCAACAGGACCTTCGCCCAACTCATCACCTCCATTCGTGTAAGCAAACAGATTCTGTCGGAACTCGGGTTGTAATCCTTGTTCAACCTCCTCCGGTGTCAATGTTTTCATGAAAGCCAAACTTCCTTTTCCATCCTCTCTTCGACCTAGAATCAAATACCCCTCTTCAAATTCGGAATTGACAAATACATGATAATATTTTATATCACTTCCGTATTTATTACTTGTCACCAAGCGAAGAAAATAATGTCCCACTTCCGTCGTTTTGTACTCCAGATTAGCCTCTGTACCGATCTCTTTAAAAGCTGTTGTAATCTTTTTATCAACAGCATTCTCCGTGTATTTACCGATACTCCACTGCCACGTGATATCATCCCCCGTGTAGGAATATTGATTTTGGATAGAGATATTATCTCCCAAATACAAGTTAATGGTATCTTTCACGTTACTCGTCACCTGTATTTCAGCGATCTTACCCGAAGCAAGCGAAGACTCATCATCATAACAGGAACTGAACAAAAGCAATATGACTAAAAATGATATGATATTATGAATTCGTTTCATGGCTTAGTTATTAGGATTAGGGATTTGATACATCGGATCGTTTGTTTCAAAATAATATTCATACATTGGGGTTAGAATATAACGGTTCAGGTACCCTTGATACTTATATATGGTCAACAAATTGGTTGCCGTCCCCTGATCCAGATTTTCACCCCATTGTTTTCGAATTGCTTCATAGATAACCGGACTTTTTTCCTTAGACTGGTGGTAATAATCCACAAACAGGATTAACTTTTCTTGATTATAATCACCCAATTTGTCAGAACGCCACCACACGGGAGCCTCGATATCCTTGTTGCTAAACAAAATCACACACTCCCGGATATCCGTTGGCACGTAATTCTCGTTTTCCACCAGTCGCAAAGTCAACATATACTCTTTATTCTTTTCGAGATTAAGTTTATGAAAATCCAAAGGAATAAATGCCATTGCGGAATCCTTGGGCATTATATTCTCCAAGGATAACGTAAAATGTTCCCCCTCCTGAGCCGTTGTCTTTTCTTTTACAATCTCGACTTTAAATACCTGGTTCTGTGACAAATTCACGAAACCGATCAAATCCACTTCCACATTCAAATCTACATCTTGATCACGAGTTAACCCATAAGTGAATTGCAGAGAATCCTTTGCAAAAAACAACTTATCCTTCTGACTCTTATCATATATCTGGTAATCGGTATCTTCACAGGAAAATAACGAAACTATACCGCTAAAAAGTAATAAATATATAAATCCTTTTTTCATAGTCGTATCAATTAATATCTGTATTCGGTTTCATTTTCCGGAAGCGGGAATACATAAATGTCATTAGAAGCCGGATAAAGTTTACCGCTCTTAGGCTCGTAAATACTTTGATTATATCTTTTCTGCGTGAAAAAATACTGTCCTTCACAAATAAGTTCTTTTCTCCTCTCTTGAATCACTTTCTCTAATGTGAGCGTGGCTCCTTGACGATCTGCATACCCTGTCAACCCTCTCGATTGCAATACTTTGTCAAAATACTTCACGGCCTCATCCTGATTTTCCAAACTCAAATAATATTCCGTAATGATATAATATAATTCCGGCAATCGAAGCATATTTATCCCTTTCACCCGAGCATCCGGGCGAGTAGAATAAGTTAGCTCGTAAGTGTCCAATATTTTAACACAACGCATTCCGCTCGCTTCAATCGCACTGTAATTCTTAAACCATTTTTCATATCGGTAATCCGTCCCCTCTTTGTCAGCCAAATAAGTATCGTCATGATCGGATTTCAAGAACAAACAAGAGGAACTTCCCGTCAAATAAAGATTAGCCCTGACATTCGTGTAAAACGTTGCAGAAAATAATCCCCAAATCGTCTCTTTAGGAGAAAGAACACCATTAACCAAATCTTCTATTTCAGATTTATCGGCCAATTCAAAGTACCCGCAATCCAATACTTTCTGAGCGTACTCGGCGGCTGTTTTTAAATCCCCCTTCATCCAATACACCCGAGCCAACATCCCCTGTACGGCATACAAGTTCATGTGTATCTGCCGATCCTTCAAAAACTCATTATTCTGTTGATCCGCATTTTCAAAATATTCCCCGTTTTCCGACATAATCTCCTCTGCGGCCTTCAAATCGCCAATAATTCTTCCATAAGCGGCTTCAGCGCTTAAAAATGGACTGACTTTCAAATCATATTTATCCACGTAAGGTATACCCTGTGCCGACGGGTTATTCACGATATTTTCACAAAATAACCGAAGAATATCAAAATGCATGAAACCTCTCAGAGCCAGACATTCCGCTTTATACACATTGTACAGCGGTAAAGAACTTTCATCACGTCCTTCCAGATTTTCCAAAATATTATTGACATAGGAAATGTTCTTATACATACCACCCCAAATCTGATCGATCGTCGGACGAACAGTTGCATCTTTATACTCAAAGTTACAAATCTTTAAAGTAACATCTCCCGGATAATCATAGAAAAAATATTGAGACAGAATATCATTAAAATAATAAGTCATCGTACGACCGTAATAAGACGGGCCGGCCAACGTGGAATACACCCCGTAAATGGCATCTTCAAAACCTTCGGCATTCTTGAAAAGTTCGTTATTCACGACTTCCCCTTCCGGTCGAACATCCAGAAAACTATCACACGAATAGTGAAGTGTGAAACAGAAAATAATTAGTATATATTTCAATTTTTTCATGATTCTCGTGATTTAAAAAGTTGGACTAATCGTGAAAGAAAATCCCCGACTGAAAGGATAGGAAGTTCCCCGCTCGTATTTTACCGTGGACAAACGAGCAACATCATTCATCCCGGCTGCTAACCGTAAACGTTTAAAACCAATTTGTTTAAGCCAGTTGGAACGGAATTCATAAGCCACCTCAATCCGGTTGATCTCTAAAATATCATCATCCTCAACAAACCGACTACTTTGATAATTAGTTCTCGACTCCGTATTCGCAATATCCAAATAAGGGAAAAGATCATTCACATTCTTCCACCTCTCGTCAAATGCCCGTTGATCCACGTTCTTTTTGGGATCGACATTTTCAACATTCGCCGCACGGGTCAAATTGTAAACCTGCCCCCCGAATTTATATGACATACTGATATTCAACGACCAGTTCCGGAAAGATAACATCGGGAAAATAGAACCTTCCAATTTGGGAGCCTCATCCCCGATCACCACCTTGTCCGCCGTATTATAGGTCAGGGTATGCTCACCATTTTTATTAATAAACACCTCTTTCCCGGTAGCCGGATTAATCCCCGCTGAACGCACCGCATAAATCGCCGTGGTTGATTGCCCTTCCTTGTACAATACTTTCGGCTTTCCTACACTGGATGCATTGGCCTCGTCATTGGCTGCCGCCAAGGCATTACTAATCGCCAGAATCTTATTCTTATTATGCGAACCGTTCAATTTCAGACTAAACCTCCAATCCTTATTTTGCACCAACACTGCTGCAATATCAAACTCGTATCCTTTGTTTCGTTGCTTTCCCAAATTACTCTTCACGGTCGTTTCACCGATAGAAGGCGGAATCGTCTGATCGATTAACAAATCGTCCGTCGTCTTGATATAATAATCAAAGGTTATACTGAAACGACTATCCAAGAAATCCGCATTTAACCCGAAATTGTGCGTCTTTGTCGATTGCCAAGTCAAATCCTTATTTCCCATCTGCTTGGGAACGGCACCCATTCCATGCAAATAGTAATTATCCTGATTATAAGTATAAGTCGTGATCGCTTGATAAGACGGGAAAGAAATATTTCCCGTTACCCCGTAAGAATAACGAAGTTTCAAAGTACTAAGCCACTCTTTCTGCAAAAACGCCTCGTTGTGCAGGTTCCAACCGGCACCAACCGACCAGAAAGGAGCGTAACGATTATTGGAACCGAACTGAGAAGAACCGGAACGCCTGATCGTTCCATCAACGAAATACTTATTATGCAAAATAAAATTGAGATAAGCGAAGAACCCGGCTCTTGTTGTCAACTGTTGGCTCCCCCCGGGGTGAGAATTCTCCTGATAAGTACTGGCATATTGCGGAGAATGCAACTCCGGTTTCAAAAATCCGGTACCGGTAAAACTTTGGGACTTACTGTCATCTTTGTAGATATCCCCCCCTAAATTAACCGTTAACAAGCTATTATCACCAATCGGTTGATTATAACTAATCACGAAATTCCCACTCAGGTTCAAAGATTTACTGTGACTTTCCTGCAAGTATCCTTTTTTCGTCAAATCCTCTTCACTCAGGTAAACAGCAGACGTGGGTGAAGTAAAAATCTCGTGATTAGACGAGGTGGACACGATAGATCCATTAGCTGTCAAATACAAACCTTTCATCACATCCCAACGGATATTTACATTATTCGTGAACGTGTTACTTGATGTTTTGTCGTAATTACCAGCTTTCGCCTCATACAAAGGATTATTGACATCCCAGGTTAATTTTTTCAAAAGAGCCCCGGTTTCGTCATAAGGACCATCGTAAGGATTTAAAGTTACATAATCAGAGAAAGTACCATAAGGACTGTTTTTTGATTTTACCCCGGAATAATTACTTTGGTAAGAAACCGTCACTTTATTAGCAATATGATAAGACAAGAATACACTTATACCGTAAGTATTACGATAATCTCCCCTCATAACTCCCCTCACGTTTCTTATATTGGCATTAACCCGGTAAGTCATATCGTTCCCTTTACCACTAACTCCAATCGAATTGCCGATCGTGTACCCCGTACGCAAAGGCTTGGACATCCAATCCGTATCCATTCCCTTAGAAATCAACAATTTTTTCCGGTTATACTCTTCCAAATCATATTTATTCTCAAAATTATACAAATTGGCTCTTCGTTCAAATTCCAACTTATCGGCTGCATTCAAATAATCATACGTCGATAAATCCGGAAAATCCACCGTTCCATCCAGATTATAACTCAACCGTAACTTATCATTCAAGATCTTTTTCCGCTCGATAACAATAACACCGTTAGCCGCTCTCTCTCCGTACAAAGCTGAAGCCGATGCATCTTTTAACACGTCAACCCGTTCAATTTCGTTTATATCAAGATCATACAAATCTCGAAGCGTGATTTCAAGTCCATCCAAAATAATAATCGGTTGATTCGGATTAACATCCGCCTCGGTCGTCAAAGAAGAAGTTCCCCGGATGACAATCTCCGGAAGATTATTCGGGTTAGACCCGGCTTGATTATTCTCCACGAGTTTAAGACCAGGTGTCAACATCGCCAAGGCACTGATCAGGTTGGTATTAGAAACCGCCTTGATCTCCTCTACCGAAATCGTCTTCACCGATCCGGTAAAACTCTGTTTGTTCTTGGTAAAAAAACCGGTGACCACCACGTCATCCAAAGCCGTTTGCGACTCTTTCATGATCACGTTGTACACATCCCGCTCCGGAGTAACTTTTAACTCGACATTTTCCATCCCGACGAACGAAAATACCAACGTAGCCTCCTTTTGGTCCGGCAAAGTAAGCGTGTATCTCCCCGCCGTGTCGGTTACCACCCCGATCGTGGTTCCCTTGATCAACACCGTCACTCCGGGAAGCGGGCTTTTACCCTCGTCGGTAATCAAACCTTTAATAACACGGGCTTTTTTTTGCTCTCCCCGAACAATCTCTTTAATAATAATCATACTATTTTCGATCTCCGCCACGAATCCCGTTCCCTTCAACGCCTCGCTTAAAACGTCTGCCAACAAGGCATTTTGCATACTCACCGTAATATTTTTCACGGCTTTTGTTTTACCATAATCATATAAGAATCCCATGTCACACTGACTCTTGATCGCCACGATCAAATCCTCAATACCCGCATTTTTCAACTTCACACTAACACGTTGATTCTGCGAATGAACTGCGGCATTCAACCCCATATTGAACACCAACAAAAAAATACAAAGGTGTTTCATTGACAAAAGAATTTTTTGACACCACCTTTTTTGAAAAGGTGTGCATAGTTTACCTCTTTTTTTCATAAATTTGTGTTGTAAAATTAAACAATCAAATAAGCTTGCCGGCTTATTAAGTGACAGGGGAATATTACCGTATTCTCCTGTTTCATTTTCATCTCACTACTTGTACTACTTTTTTATCTATTATAAATTTGACATCACTCGTTCGCTCTATCAACTGCAAGAGATAATTAAAATCGTCAAACCGCCTCAACTCCCCGGAGAACAAAACCTCTTTCATTTCCGAATTCTGATAGAACACCTCAAAATCATACCACCTGGACAACGTGGACAGAATATCTTCCAAACGTTTCTGTTTAAAAACATACTTCCCCTCTTTCCAAGCAACGAATTCTGCGACATCCACCCTTCTCTCCCGGACCATTCCACTCTCCTTGTTGTACTCCACTTGCGTTCCGGGTTTCAACACGAAAGCCTGTTTCCCTTGTTGTAATTCGACTTTCACTTTTCCCGAAACTAATGTCGTGTAATCATTCACCTCATTGGCATAACAAGTCATCCCGAAACTGGTTCCCAACACGGTTACTCTCTGATCCCCCGCATGAACGATAAAAGGCCGGGAAGAATCCCGCCGCACTTCAAAATACGCCTCTCCTTCCAAATATACTTCACGAGTATCTCCCGAAAACACAACCGGATATCGTAAACGAGACGCAGAATTAATCCATACCTTGGTTCCATCTTCCAATTCGATCCGGTATTCTCCCCCCTTGGGAACGCTCAATTTATTATATACAATATCTTGAGACAGGCCAGATTTATTATTCACTGGTAAATAGCTTAAAACCGTACTATCAACCTTAATTTGATTTCCTGTTCTCTCTTGTAAAAAATACTGTTGTTCCCCTAACTGATACGTGGCCCCATCCGCCATCTCCAACACGGCATTATATTGTCCCGGAACGATCTTTTGTACCGCCACGTTCAATTTTTGTTCCGTGTTTGCCCGATAGTACACGAACCAACAACAACAAATCACAAGCGCCACGGAAGCTACCGCACTCATCACCCACACCCAACGCTGTCTCCTTTCAATCCTCCGCTGTCCTTGCACACGCTTTTCAAACACCCCCCAAGCCTCCTGAATTTCCCCAGTCACAACTTCCTGCACATTTTCCTGTTGATACATTCTCCGCATTCGCTCGTAGTATTCCCGATGTTCCCATCCTTCTTTCAGCCATGCCTCAAAACGTTCCTCCTCCACAGCGGAAAGCTTCCCTTCGATCTTCCGATAAATCAAGCTAGCTGATATTGTTTTGTCTTTCATGGTTTTTATCTTAATAACACCTCTATAACGAGAAGCCATTTATTTTGTGTGACAAAAATTTTAACTTTTTTCAGATAAAATGAAAAATATTCTTTGAAGCACTTCATCCATCCCTCGTAATACTTGTAAACAAGTCTCGCCGATGTCTCTCTGATATGTTCATTTAATTTCAAGATAAATAGAGCTATTTGTTTTTCAGAAACATATAAACCAGAATAGAGGTATCCATCTCTTCTGCAAGAATTTCTCGCAATTTTTTATACCCCCTAGACACCTGTGTACGAATCGTGTTTATCGTGATTCCTAATTCTTCTGCAATCTCCTGATACTTTTTCCCTTCCAGCACGTTCAATTTAATAATCAACCTGCATTGTTCCGGTAGACTTTCTATAGCTAGATTCACTTTATCATACACTTGTTCATCAATCTCTTCATCCATATCAGGAACATTGATCATGGCTTCCGCCATCAAAAACTTATACTTATCCTCCACTTGCAAATGACGAAGATAATCCACTGCTGCATTACGGGCAACCTTATAAAACCATGATTTTAGCTGGAAATTATCGGGTAGAGAACGACTGCTTTCAAATAATTTAAAGAAAATATCTTGTACAATATCTTTCGCAACATCCTCATCCCCAACATGACGCACAACAAACACGACAAGTGGTTGATAGTACTTTTTAAATACGATCTCATAAATTCGGGTATCTCGCCTCCGTAATCCCCAAACATACGACTGATCCTCATTTAAATTCACATCCAACTTCTTACGTTTTAATTGATATACAATTTACCAAGCAATAAACGAACGTTTAATGCATTTTAAAATTGCATGGACTAGGCAAATTGTTAAATATGATAATTCTCTAGTGTCGAGATAGATGAAAGATATGAAATCATTGGCTGACAACCAATATTTCTATATTGAGAAAACTTTATTAAACGTTCATTTATTGATCTTCAAAAATATAAAATAATTCAAACGAACCAACCACTTATCACCATTTTTCATATACCGCCTTGAAAACACTCACCTCTATCCAACCTTCGCCTTTCTCCCTACCAAAGCTTATATCCTACCATCATCCCACCCATCCACCTTCGTTATCCCTTCGTTCTTATAGAAGCCCATTTTAACGACAGGACAAGGACGACATAACGTCAAGATGTAAGCTATACTATTGATTATAACAATACTTGCACTTAAACAAGTTGATTCCCTAAATATTCACCTCCACTCCGGACACGGACATTTCCAACCCACAAACAACCGTTATCATACCCGGTAAGTCCCTTAAAGACAAGATAAAGACGAGACACGAATGACTTATGTCGTCTTTATCACCACCATGTATCCCAAGAGTTCCCCCTGTTTCTATCTATATCCCCACGTAACCAAGACTTTAACAGCTTTTTTTAATATACCATGCCAGTACTTGTTATTTCTCAAATGGTAAAAGACTACTCCTTACCCCCGGACATGAAAAAAGTGATCCGGGGCATCCCGGACCACTCACCCACCACACGGTGCATCCAAAAAGCAACATTCAACCCTACATCTGCTTTTCCAGTTCGTCAAAATAATAAGTCACGTAGTTTATATTTTCCTGTATTTTCAAATTGGGAATAATTCCCCTCCCCACCTGAATAAACTCTTTCAATGCCGCTTTATTCTCTTGGGTACGGAAATAAACCGATACGGGCATCACCATCAGCATCACGTCAGCATCAGAGAAAACGGGAAATACCTTCTTAACGAGCTTCAACAATTCTCCGGTATTCTTTTCCTTGTAAGCGTTGGCTAAGTTCACGTACGCCAACAATCGTTTTTTATCATCCGTTTTCAACGTCCGGATCACTTTCCCGATCTCCTGTACATCAGCAAGTGTCGTTTTCGTGTCACGTCCCCAAACAATGGATGACAAAACACCCGCATAGAGCATCCCTAAACGTCGGTCCACCTTTTCCAATCCCACCCGTTGACTAAATTGCTTCCTGTGTTCCAGTAAAAAACGATAGTTTGCAGAGTTAAACGGAGCCAAATCATTATTATCAAACAAAATCCAACACGCAGAATCAATCTTCTCAACATCCGTCAACTGCCCGGATAAAATTCCGGCAACCTCTCTCAATCGGCGGACCTCACTCGCATCCGACAAGGCCCGTAAATATTTCAACAAAAATTCCTTATCCCGCTCGCCTTGATCATAACGGACAGCTAATGTTCCCACGGTCTCCGTCTGTTTCATGGAATATTCCACCCGTTGAATAATTCCATCAACATCCGCTCCTCCAACCAACTTATCATGGACCACGCCATCCGGCCGAATCAACACGAATGTCGGGTACGCCCCGATACCAAGCTTTTTAGCCAGTTCCGGCCCTTCCCCCTTCTCCATGTCATATTTCACGTTCACGAAGCGGGAGTTAAAAAACTCCCCCGCTTTCGCTCGCGTAAAAACTTGTTCTGCCATCAACTTACAGGGACCACACCAAGAAGTGTAAGCATCCAAGAAAATCCACCGATTTTCTTTTTTCGCTTTCTCCAAGGCCTCCTTGAAAGTAAGCGATTCGAATCTTACCCCCTCTTGCGCCCGCAGTAAGGTGAGGGACAAACAACACAACAACATTAAAATTATTCTTTTCATTCACTGAAAATTAACGCATTAATCTTCGGAAGGCAACGAAGCTTTGTACTTGTTGAACTCCGTCCGGTACTTATTCCCGGCTGCTTGAATATCCCAACCATATTCTTTGAAATATTTAATCAAAATCTCGTATTTCAATGCCCGGGGTTTACTGTTATCCAAGTAATCCTTCTTAATATTCTCGTACGACTCCATCACAAGTAAACGCAACCATTCCGAAAAATCCCCCTCGAAAGAACGAGAACTTCCCCCGGTAATATATCCCCCGTTTCGACATAGTTCAGCCACGGCATTCTTGTATTTGATCACGTAGGGACGACGGTTCACCTCCTCCTCATCTTCATCATCCGCATCCGGATTTTCTTCTTTCCACGCTTTTTCGTCCTTGTCATATTCATTCCCTAGTTTTTCGTACGCTTCTCCATCATCATAAGCCTTTCCCCCAGCCACGAATTCTTTCAGGGGTTCCTCCATACGGGCAACAATCATAGACCCCAACTTCCGCCACACTTCCGAAGCCAACACGGAATCCTGGTAATAATGATTTACCGGATCTGTCACCGGAATGGCACCATCCGTGGTATTAGGCCACATCAAAATTAAACGACTGCGCCCCAACGCTTTCACCGGATAAATCCAATAAAGCGATCCGTATTGTTTCACGTAGAAAAATTCCAACGGGAAAAACGATTTGGAATACTGTTCCGATACATTACTCAACAACGCTTCTGAATAATTCAATACTTCCGGAACTTTTTCCTCTTCCAAATTCTCCGCTCCCCGCATGGCAACAAGGGCATCTTGAGCTAAAATTGCATTTGTCAATTCATCAATACTGCTAAAATAAGTACGAACCCAAACCCCATAATCATTATACATCGTTTTTACCCGAGGATCAGCGTTCTCATCCGGGGAAAACATATCGACAATCCCCAAATCTTCTGTCGGCGACAATTTACTCTCCTTGTCACAGCTACTCAATAATAACACGAGAGCGGTCAGCAGCAAATATATAATTCTTGATTTTATCATGATATTCTACATTTATAAATTTAAAACCAATCGTTTATCTAGGATTCAACGGCATATCAGGACTATTCAATTGTTCCGATTCCGGAATTTGAAGCACGTAACGCAAATCCCCCTGCTCCAACGTGTATACCTGTCCGTTCTCGTACGCATGTTGAAGCATCGGTTTCCCCAATCTTCTTAAATCAAGCCAACGCATTCCCGCATCAAACGCCAACTCCACACGGCGCTCTTCCAATACGCGTTGCAAAGCGGTTTCATCCGTGAAATCGGCTTTATCCAACTCAACATAGTCATCACTCTTGGTACGAGTCACCAAAAGACGATTCAAATCGGCAATGGCCAAATCCTTTTCTCCTGTCCGAACATACGCTTCCGCACGAGTTACATAAGCCTCACTTAATTTCAAACCGATATAATAACAATCACTTTGCTGAGTGGCAAACATCCGGTACACGGTCGGTCCCTGTTCCACGTAATCCGCACTCTCCGGATCTGCATTCGATTCGAAAATATATCGCCTGTAATCCACCACATTCGGATCACGCTTGCAGAGATTCAGCAATTCTTCTGCCGGTTTAAAGCGAGTTTTGTAATAGTAATAAGGATTTCCATTCGCTTTACCCCCCACGAAAAACAACACTTCATTCCGGTAATCCGTATCTATGAACCCATACGTGTAACTGAATGCATTCGAAATTTTATCTAACCCGTCCAAGTAAGCTTGAATCTCGTTCATATCAAACAAAGCCTTGGCATCAATAACGTATGAAGCCGCCTCAATAGCCTCTTCATACTTGTTCATGAACAAATAAACCCGTGCTTTAAAAGCCTGCAAAGAGATATAATCAAAACGATACTTACTTTTACTTTCCTTACCTTGTAGATCTTTAGACGCTTCCTCTAAGTCTTTCTCAATCTGTTCCCACACTTTACCGACCGGAATCCGAACGTTATTCTGGGTATTCTGATGCACATCCTTGGCGCTCAATGGCATCGGGACTCCCGGCTTTTCCATGTTCTCGGTTGCATAATTCTCAGCATAATAATTCACCAAATAAAAATAACAATAGGCCCGCAAAGCATAAGCCTCACCTCGTACCGTTTCAAACAAATTCTTCTCTTCGGCAGAAGGTGTTTTCCCGGCAAATTCATCCAGAACCGTGTTTGCGTAAAATATAGATTGGTACAACTGTTTCCAATAACCGTCCTCGGCCCCGTTATACTGATGCGTAGCCGCCCAAACAAACCATGGTTCATAAGATTTTGTTACCGCAGAAGTGGCATTTAGATTCGCATACACGTTATCCGTAGCCAGATCGGTATTAATAAAGAAATCCGAACGGGGATAACCACCCAACAAAACGGATTCGAAATCCTCCACGCTAACCGGCAACATACTGTTCACCGGTTTTATATCCAGCAAATCACAACTACAGAACAACGTAAGTAGTATCAACACGTGAGTATAAAATATCTTTTTCATAATCAATAACATTAAAATTGTACAGATAGCGAAAACGAGTAAGTACGAGATAAAGGCAGATACGTGTTCCCGAAAGAAACATTGGCACTACTCGTTGACCCATATTTCATGATAGCTCCCGTTGCCTCAGGATCTTGTCCCTTCAACTTCGAATTTTTCCACACGTGCAGGTTATTCCCTTGCAACATAAAACGAATGTTTTGAATTCCCAAATCCCGTAATTTTTTCAGATTCAAGTCATAACTCAAAGATATATTCTGCAACCGCACGAAATCCCCCTTCACGGTTCTCAGGTCACTATTATTATACATCGTTCCGTTTGACGGGTAAGGATAGAAAACGGCATCATCAAACTCGTTCGCCTCCAGTCTCGGAATATCCGTGAAAGCCTCGTCACCCGGTTTTCTCCACCTAGAGGCCCATTCTTTAGACATATTCTGTGTTGCTGCTGGGTAAGCAAATGCTTGCCCATCCGTCATATTTCTCAAACGAATCACGTTTCCGAAGTTTCCAACCAACAATACTGACAATGTCACATTTTTATACATGAACGTGTTGGTAAAACCACCTTGCACTAAAGGCATTGTTGTACCGGAATACACCAACCCTTCAATATTATTCATCCCTTTCAGAACCTTTTCCCCTTTTTCGTTATAGAACTGGGCACGTCCCTCCTCGTTCAATCCCGCATATTTATAAGACCATAACCCGTTAATCGGTTTACCCACGATTGCAGCCGAAGCGTAATCCGTCCGTTGGGCATTTGTCATGGAGCCATACGTAGGCGTTGAATAAACATCCAGAATCTCGTTGTAATTATAACCGAAGTTGAAATTAGAAGTCCAGCGGAAGCCATGAGTGTCTATATTAATCGTGTTTAACGAGAACTCCCAACCAGTATTCTTCATGGATGCCCAGTTTACAGAAACTGACGGGAACCCGGAAACTAAAGACACTTGTTTTTTTCCAAGCAAATCGACACCTTTCTTATAGTAGTATTCCAACGTTCCGGCAATTCTACGATTAAAGAGTCCGAACTCCAAAGCCAGATTGGTAGAATAATTCTTCTCCCATTTCAAATTGGGATTTTTCGGCGCATCAATAACCAAATAATTCTCTTTCTTAATTGCATCGATAGTACCGACTTTAGCTACCAAATCTGAATAAGCATCTGCCACGTTTCCCTGGCTTCCGTAAGAACCTTTCAGCGTTAGATAGGTCAACCACTGCACATCTTTCAAGAAATTTTCCTCTTTCACCTGGTAATTAAACCCGACCGACCAAAGCGGCTGGAAAAGGTCATTCGTTTTCAACCCGAAACGATTAGAACCATCCGTACGGGCATTGAAACTCACCGTGTAACGATTCTTATACGTGTAACCGGCCACTCCAAACCAAGAAACGGCAGCCGTTTCATTCATACTTTCCGTCCAGTAAGGAACGCCTAATTTAGCCATCAAATCCAATTGTAGAATTTGTTGATGCCCCCGATCGTGAGCGTAACCATAAATTTGGGTTTTCTCCTCTTCATATTTAGAAGTTCGTATTTCCTGGCCTACCATCACGTCAAAACGGTGATCTTCATTGATAACCGGCATATAAGATATCTGGTTACGGAATGTGATGGAACTATTATTCGTTCCTTTGCTCTGGCGGTATCCACCATCGTGCCATACCGGCTCAAAAGTGGTGTTATCCTGCATATCCTTTTGACGGGCACGCACAAAATAACTATCCTCGGTTGCTACGTCCACGTCGGTCGTATTTGATTTCGAGAACGAGAACAAACTGGTGAAAGTCAGATCCGGCAATATCTTCCACTCGATGTCTACGGTTCCCTTCAACCCAAAATTCTTGGATTTTCTCCAACTTTGTTCCCTGTTTTCCAGAAAATTAAATTTCAGATCATTATAATACATATAATTGAAATCACCATTCTCGTCATAGGCATTATGAGCCCGGGTCGTGTAGATCGCCCATTCGTAGGGATTCTCACGTGAATCGGAAGCGAAGAAACTCTTGTTGTTACGCATATTCACGTCCAACATTCCCCCGATACGTAAATTATGTCTTAACTTGGTGAACACCTTTGCCGCCATCGTGTAAGTATCCATTCCCACACTTTTGGCAGTTGCCTGCTCATCCATATAACTACCGGAAAGATAGAACGTCGTGTTTTCCGATCCCCCAGAAATACTAATACTGTGGCGATGAGTTATCGAATTCCGGAAAAGATACTTAAACCAATCGGTATTCACCGTTTCCAACTGATTCACTCTATCTTGAAACTGCTCCCAAGTCATTTTATGATCATGCACGTCTATAAAATAACGCTCGAAATCGGAAACCGTTCCATATTGCCCGGCCCCGTTGGAAGAAGCCTTTAACAAACCCTGAGCTAACATCTCCATATTCACATCAATACGGTCTTTGGAATTCATCATGTAAGCATCTTTCAATTTCGGACGCATACCCATCGTGATACTTCCATTGTAAGTTACCCGAGTTTTACCGGCCGTACCCTTTTTAGAGGTAATCACGATAACACCATTGGCTGCTCGTGTACCGTAAATAGCAGTTGCCGCGGCATCTTTCAAAACGTTGATCGATTCAATATCATCCACGTTCACGCCCCCGATACCGGATGCGATCAAATTTCTATTGTTCAGAAGATCATCGACATTGGCATCCACCGGATCTTCAAGAATAATTCCGTCAACCACCCATAACGGCTGAACGTTACCACTAATCGTGGAGGTTCCCCGAATTCGTATTTGCGGAACGGCTCCCGGAGCCCCTGAAGTACTCACGATCGTCATTCCCGGTACCTGTCCTTGTAATAACTTATCAATACTCGGCTGGTTCACCATACGCAAACGGTCCATATCCACCGTGGTAATAGAAGACGTTAATTTACGACGTTCGATCTTCTGGTAACCGGTCACAACCACCTCTTCCATTTCGCTCACGTCCTCTTCCAACACCACGTTAATTTCCTTCTGCCCCGTATAAGTCACCGTTTTCGTTTTCATCCCGACAAACGAGAATTCCAACACGATCGACAGTTGATCCGGGATAGACAATTTATAGGTTCCGTTTATATCCGTGGCCGTACCTAAACTGGTACCTTTCACCAACACGGTTACCCCCGGTAGCGGAGCGTTGTCCTTGTCCACCACTTTACCCGAGATCTCCACGGATTTCACGTTTACCTGTGTTGCCGGTTTCCGGGAAACAACAATCACGTTATCGACCAATTCGTATCCGAAATTCTGTCCGAATACCAACCGAACGAAATCGGCTACCGAGGCATTCTCCAGATCAACGGACACTTTCTTATTCACATCAATCTCCTGTTTATTAAAAAAGAAATCCTGTTTTAATTGTTTTTCCGCACTTCGGACGGCCTCTTCCAAGCTGACATCTTTTAATTTCAGATTAATGACTGCATTCTGACTGGAAGCCGTTGCCGACACGTGGGTTAACCCTACCAGCATCAGGAATATCATAACCCTCACTCCATGAAATAGGTTAAAAAATCCCCTGTATGTACCGGAATGGTACAAACTAAACTTTTTTTTCATAACTTTGAATTTCAAATTAATTATTGAGGTTCTCTTTGGAAGAATCAGACGAGGGTTGTTGACGGCAATCCTCGTTTTTCTCCTATTCATTTTTTTATTGCCACTTTTATTGTTCGTCCATTTATATCAAAAATAACATTACTTGTTTTCTCCACGATAGCCAACACGTTCTTCAAATCCATATCCCGGTTAATCGCTCCCCGAAATTCATACCCTTTCGCCTCCGGGGACAAATAAACCACATCAATATCATACCAACGTTTCAACTGACACATCAAATCCCCTAAAGTAGTAGAAGGGAAAACAAAACGTCCCTGCCGCCAAGCCGTGAATTGCTCGACTTCCACCTCCTTCAATTCTGTTTTACCCGATTTCAAGTTCAAAACACTCTGCATACCCGGTCGCAAAGTCACCGCTTCATGTTCTTTCTCCGAAGTAAACTGCACTTTCCCCTCCACTAACGTGGTATATATATAATCCTCATCCCCATACGCCTTGATATTAAACGAAGTTCCCAGCACGGTGACACACGACTCTTTCAGATGCACAATAAAACAACGGGATATATCCTTCCGCACATCAAAATATGCCTCTCCCTTTAAATACACCTCCCGTTCCCCAGTACCGAATTGTACAGGAAACCGGAGTTCCGATTCGGCATTCAACCAAACCCGTGTTCCATCACTTAGTTCTAATTGATAAAAACCGCCCGTCGGAACTTTCAGCGTGTTGTATAAAACCTCCGTCACCTTTTCATCCAACGCTTTTGCCTGCACGTAAGTCAACCCCTGTAAAGAATCATCTTTAATACCGGATACTCCATGATCTTGAATCTGCCGCCCGGAACCACCTAACGGGACACGTTTCCCATCTGCCAAAATCAATTCCACTCCGGCTATTTTACTTTGATCTAAATTGACATGCTGAGGAAATTTTTGTTCAAAAGCCCAATAGGAATCATTCCACAAGTACAATGCACTTAACGCAACACACAATATGACGGATGCCGCCACAGACCAACGCCTAACCAGTTGACGTTTTTTCCTTCGGCTAATGGCTTGCTGTAAACGTTCCCGCTCTTCACCTTTTATTACCTCAAAATCCCAATTCGTATATTTTTCCCGAATAGCAACGAATTCCTTCAACATCTCCACGTGTAACGGATCACTCATCCAAGCCTCAACCAACTCGTTATCTAATTCATTTCGACGTGTAATGATCTGATTAGCAAACTCTATATCTTTCTCGCTATACTTCATCTCTTTCTATTTTTCACAGCTAATACACGTACCCCCCAAAAATAGGCGACAAGAGAAATAAAGTTTTTTGAAAAAAAATCAAAATACCGGTTATAGACACCCGTCTACAACAAATAAACAACTGAATATATGGATATTATATTCTTTTTAGACACAAAAGAAGCATGATCAAATCCTCCTGCAATTCATCTCGCAAGAATTTCAAGGCCCGGGTAATATGTGTTTTCACCGTGTTCACGGTAATATCCAACTCTTCCGCCACCTCCTTGTACTTTTTTCCTTCCACCACACATTTTACCAACACCTCCCGCTGTTTTTCCGGTAATTGCGCCAATTTTTCCTCCAAACGCACCAACCGTTTCTCGTAATCATTCAAATCTTCATTCGCCGCCTCCAGCAATTCGGTCACAGCCTGTTCGTTACCGGTTACCACACGTAAATGCCGTAAATAATTCAACGCACAATTCTGGGCCAACGTGAACAAATAAGATTTCACCGGATAAGTCGGGTTTAAACGCTTCCGGTTACTCCACAAAGTCAGAAAAGCATCATGAACAATATCTTTTGCCACCTCCTCATCCCGCACGTAATTAAACACGAACCCCATCAGTTTCGTGAAATGTAATTCGAACAAATCCTCAAAAGTCTTATTGTCTAAAAGTTCATTCGCCATATAGTATTCGTAGTTAATACGTCCGGAACTTCGTTTTGACAAAATTAATTAATTTATTAAACTAAAAAAATAACATACCAAGATAATGATTTACGAAAAAAGAGGAACCTCGGTTTGTATTTCACAATTCCAGATTTTTAAAAGGGTAACCAAGGAGGAAGTTTATCAAATGGAAAGAAGATTATTTACTTCAGAGTCAGTA
>OGGQ01000354.1_pt1 | contig 67309 bp, 54 predicted proteins | sample 1571191 | NCBI WGS metagenome assembly OGGQ01 (sample SAMEA2582061, study PRJEB24529) | metagenome | biome: Human gut stool | place: China | collected 2011
ATTATCTCATGGATAGATAAAACTAGCACGGTACTAGTGGTTTACCGTATACGTTCAAACACTAAACCCGACAGCCAGATTTCTATGAAACCTCTCCCCTATTCCTGCCTCTAAGGAAACGCTTTTAAGGTATTTTTCCGCTATTTCCATGCTCTCTTCCGGGTGGCCTGGCGGCACTTGGTATCTGAGAAAATCCGTATTCCGCCGCCCTGCTCCCAAAAAGCACCATAAAATCAACAGATTTACAGTCGGAATACGAGATTTCTGAATGAAAACACGTTTTCGGCTAAAGCAGCAGCCTTTCTGATTACCACACGAAGAACTACTTTTCTTACCCCTGTGACGCGCTGTAACCGCCCGTGTGCCAATTTTCAAGTGCCACTCGGAAGGTTGGAAGGTTGTACTGGCAGCCGCAGTATTCGGCTTATTGGCCCGACTTGAAAAGAGAGTTTTCAGTCCAAAGAGCAAATTTAATAGGGTCGAAATGTGTGCAAGTTAAAGGCCGAGTGGCTTGATGCCACCCACCCGCGGGACCTCGCCCGGCAAAGCCGGGCGAATAACATTTAAAATTGGCTTTCTATTTCCTTCCAAATTTGTAATACTGATTTTCCTTCAATTCTTGCCTTGTCAAAAAGTTCATTTGTAGATTTAAATTCTTGTGAATATCCATCAGATTCTCTAGTTAAATAACGTCCATCTGGATTCTGACTAATCCAGTATTTCTCTCCATGATATTCAAACAAAAATTCCTCCCCCCAACCAACCCTTTCAACTAAATCTTCATATTTCATATTTGCTTTTCTCCTATCTTCCTATAGGTTTCCCATCAGATCCATATTGCCAGAAATGTTCATGTGGCCATTCTGGGTGCTGTTTAGGATTTCCATGATTAGTCATATCTACATCTCTAATAGCTTTTCCATTTTCATCAAACCATCGTCTAGTTATGATATTTCCGTCCTTGTCCAAAATATCAATACTCGAATTTGGTTCCCCTTTATAACCAGGATTATTACTTGTTGTAGTATGGTTTTTATTCGGAGTAATATCTATTTCTTTTCCTTGATTGTTTATTACGGTTTCACTTTCCCCCTCTTCCTCTGTTCCTTTTCCTCCAGAGTTCGAAGCTCCTGACATTTCCGATATCAGGCTATTCAGTGCTTCCGCTATGGAATTCCCTTTCGCCGCTACCACAGTTGCTCCTGCCGCTATTTCCAACGTCGCCGCTCCCGCTGCTCCCAGTGTCAATGCCATCGCTCCGCCCATAAAAGCGCCGCTGATTGCTCCTCCTCCTGCGAAAAACATTCCGAAAATCGCCGCAATTGCCGCCGCATTTCCTACAATCCTTCCCAGTTCGAAGGCTGCCCTGTCATATCCTCCGCTGTCGATCAGAAAATCAAGCAGTACAGAGGCCGGTTCCAATGCTCCGTAAACCGTTCCTATTATAAAACTGAATATGGCATTTCCTACATCATTCAAAAGCTGAACCGTATCACTGCACACGATCATGACGCTTGCTTTTACAGCGGCTTCCATTAAGTCTTTCACTTTATTCTTTACCGCATGGCTGACATTTTCGCTGATCATGTCTACTGCATTGGCCACGCCCTTTGATACGCTTCCCCTCGGATCGTAGGTATGGTATCCCGTCCAGCCGGTGAACCGCTCCACGGTCAGCCTCTCTTTACCATAAGCATACGCCGTATCCGGTTCGCCGTCAATGTTGATGAGATGTAATGCAAAATGTGCATGAATTGTTATTAGCTTATAGAAAGAAAAAGGCCGCCGGGATTAGTACAAACACTAAACCCGACAGCCAGATTTCCATGAAACCTTTCCCCTTATTCCTGTCTCTAAGGAAAAGTCTTTAAGCCATTTTCAGCTTCTCTTTTAGGTGGCCTGGCGGAACCCGGTATTTGAGAAAATCTGGATTCTGCCATCCTGCCCCCCCCCCCCAAAAAATGCACCGTAAAATCAATGGATTTGCAGTCAGCATACGAGATTTCTGAATGGAAACACGTTCTTGGCTAAAGCAGCGGCCTTTCTGATTACCACACGAAGAAATAATTTTTCTTATCCCTGTGAGGCGCCGCGACCACCCGTGTGCCAATTTTCAAGCGCCACTCGGAATGTGGTACCGTCTGCCGCAGTATTCGGCTTATTGGCCCGATTTGAAAAAGAAATTTTTCAGTCCAAAAAGCGGATTTAATAAGGTCGAAATGTGTGCTGGTGAAAGGTTGGGTGGCTTTCCGCCATCTGGCCCAGGAGCCTCGCCCGGCAAAGCTGGTCATTTTAATGATTCAATCCATTTTTTTGCTGTACCACAGCCGAATAAACAATCATGATGGTTAAAACAAACCAAATAATCTGTTTCAAAATTAGTGATATAGAATTCAAATCCAAACATTTCACTAAGCAATTTATATAATTCATTTCCATTACTTATGGTAATTATCGATTTGTCTTCAATATCATCAAAAAACATCAAACAATTATTTTCACCTATAAAAGTGCAGATTTTTTTCCATCCATTGCTGTCTGCTATAACAGCGAATTCTTTGAAAGAATCCCATAGAAACACTCCAGATTGCGATCGTATGTATTTTCTGGATATGTCATTTTTTATCTTCTTTACTTGCTCGTCTGATAGTTCTTTAATATTTATGGCACTATCTAAAGCAACTTTTTTAATTTCTGTACTTATTTTCATTCTCAGTCTCCTATCTATTATATGGGACTTCATCTACAAAAATGTGCCCCCTTACCCCACCTCCACTACTTCGTTTTCCTCCGGTCTGCCACCCTATATGGTCAGCTGTAGGAGCACCACTTTTCACCGAATGTCCAATATCTACACTAACTTCTGCACCATTGGAAGCTCTCCATTCTACCGGATGGGATTTACCATATTGATCTTTTCCCCATTTAGTTACAGTAAAATCTTCTTTTGGTGTTCCGGTTTTTTCAAAAGCTTTTTCTAATGCTTCTTCAAAAGTTCCCTTTCCTCCTCGTAAATCTTCGTCAATACCTTCTTTAAATTCATAGTTACCTAAGTCAGAGTTACTTTCCCCCTCTTCCTCTGTTCCTTTTCCTCCAAAGTTCGAAGCTCCTGACATTTCCGACATCAGGCTATTCAGTGCTTCCGCTATGGAATTCCCTTTCGCCGCTACCACAGTTGCTCCTGCCGCTATTTCCAACGTCGCCGCTCCCGCTGCTCCCAGTGTCAATGCCATCGCTCCGCCCATAAAAGCGCCGCTGATTGCTCCTCCTCCTGCGAAAAACATTCCGAAAATCGCCGCAATTGCCGCCGCATTTCCTACAATCCTTCCCAGTTCAAAGGCTGCCCTGTCATATCCTCCGCTGTCAATCAGAAAAGTCAGGCCCAGCGGGGTGGTGATACCGGTCAGACGGTGAACAGGATCGTAGGTATAGACGTAGGAGCCCCCGTTTTTCTGGGTCAGCTTTATCACCAGGCGGTTTAAATCCACCTCGTAGACCGTCACATGTGTGCGGGCGAAAGGCCGGGTGGCAAAAACTCACCCGGCCTCTGGGGCATCGCCCGGCAAAGCCGGGCGAACCTTATGTCATCATTAGACTAATCAATCATATAGACCATTTTACCCCCTAATAAATCATCCCTTTCTCTCCATTGAACAAACCGAGCCGCTATCCATGTATATTTATCCTTATCACTATCATGAAACTCGTAGTCCTTTTCACTCCAGAAAAAAATACCCTCCTCTAAATAAAGGTGTGTACCAATTATATCAACACCTTGGTCTTTTTCAACAGGTTTTATATTGATTTGTATTATATCCTTAAATTCCACCTCAATTACTGATGGATTTCTCATCTGTCTCTGAAACAAAAATCTTGCTACAGGAAAACTAAAAACATTCATAGACAAGTTATCTGCAACATAACCTCCTGTCGAAAAGCTTACTTCTTTCAGACAGCAATCGTGAAATTCTCCAAACATTTCGTTCATGCAATCAACATCCTCTTGCGATTTTATTATTGTCCACTTCATATAATTACCTCTCTTAATGTCTTATCCACCATAAGGAGATCTTCCTCCCTCCCAAATGTGTTCATGTGGCCATTCTGGATGCGTTTTGGGGTTGCCATGGTTCGTATAATCTAAATCTCGCATAGCATTGCCTTCAGAGTCAAACCACCTTCTTCTCACAACATTTCCATTTTTATCCAATATATCTACGGATGAATTTGGTTCTCCTTTAATTGGATTGCCCCTCGTTGTAGAATGATTACTTGATGGGGTATTGTCGTAAACATTTCCTTTGTTAGATGTTACAGTCTCCGAATCCCCCTTACCTTCACCGCTTGTATTCTCTTTTCCACTGCTGCTTCCCTCATTTGAAACTGCGAGTGTTAAATGACCCTGTGTCAATGCATTCCAGGTTATTGCAATTGCTGATGTTGTGACAAGAACTGCCGCTCCTCCTATGACAATCGTTGCTCCTGCCGCGGCTCCTACTCCTCCCACAAACATTCCTGCCATGATTGACAATACCGCTATTATACCTGAGCGGCCCAGAATCTTTCCCAGGTTGTAGGCGTCTGCATGCTCACTGAATATTTCATCAGATACATCCGTAGGTATTGCAAATGCATTATCAATCCCCATCAGCATTCCGGCCAGAAATGATACGAGTACTTCTCCTATCTCTTCTCCTATTTCTACCACTTTTCCGCATACATCAACAACTGATGCACCGACTGCTTCCTCCATCCATTTTCCTATTTGTTTTAGATATTTCGTACCAATATCTATCGCCTGATCAAGCTCTCTGAGAAAATGGTCAACACCTTTAGAGACGCTTCCCCAAAGCTCTCTGACCGCCTCCGTTCCTGATACAACCGTCACTGGGAACTCGGTTCTCTCTGAACCCGTCTGTGACAGCGGATAGTTGTTGGCTTTCCACGAATCATCCGGATCATACGACGGGCCTGTCAGATACTCGGACACAAATCCGCTCGGATCGATATAGTTTAACGGATTACTCTTTACATAGTTATACCGGTTCAGCGTCAGCGGATCGCTGATGTCTCCCAGGTAGGTATCTTCAGTTAAGAAATTCCCCCTCTCCACGTCATAGTATCTGGCTCTCAGGTACTGAAGCTCCAGCATCGGATTGTAGCTCTCGGCATTATATCCGTAGATATTGTTATACTCCGGCTCGCCGAAGGTCATCTTTCCCGTGGCATTATACCGGTAGGACGCCCACAGGCCGCCGTCTGCGTCCGTCACTCCGCTTACGCTTCCCCTCGGATCGTAGGTATAGTATCCCGTCCAGCCGGTAAACCGCTCCACGGTCAGCCTCTCGTTACCGTAAGCATACGCCGTATCCGGCTCGCCGTCAATATTGACTTCCATCAGGACTTCTGCGTATTCCCGGTTCACGTCGCTCACATACTCCACCAGCTCATAATTCTTCTGATGGCCTTCTGTCTTAATCAGGTCAATAAGGCCCTGCTCGATGGCTGATACCGGTTTTTCCGGCATCAGGATTCCGCTCTGGTTCTCGCTTCCGCCTGTGTTGTTGGTATTGCCGTTGTTGCCTTTGTCCTTATCTTTGTTCCCGTTGTTGCCTTTGTCCTTGTCTTTGTTCCCATTTCCGTTCCCGTTATTTCCCTGATCCGGCTTTTCCTCCGCATCCGACGGGCTGGCGGCGTCCCAGCCGTAGTGGTTTCCGTTTCCTCCGTCTCCGTTGTTGCCGTTGTTTCCGTTTTCATTCTTCTTTTTAAACAGGGAAATGATCTGGTCTGCTTCCTCCCTGGTTTCTGTTTCCGGCAGAAGTGCGTTTTCCGTCCTCTTCTCCTCTGCATCGGATGCCGTCGCTTTGCTCTCCTCCTGCGGCCGGAGCAGTTCCTCTAAGGACAGGGTCAGAGCCTGGTAGGATAACAGGGCGTCTTCCGGACTGATGGATGTTTTCTCTTTTCCGCTTTCCTTTCCGTTGTTCCCCTTATTTCCGCTTCCCGTATTGTCCTTGTTGTTCCCGTTTCCATTCCCGCTGTTTCCCTTGAAGTCGTCGTCCGTGTGAAGGTTGTAGGACAGCTGGAAGGTCCGGTTCCCGTCTCCGTCGTAGGCCATGGCTGCCAGCAGGTTGTCCTTTTCGTATACAGCCTTCAGACGGTTCTCCACCGTATAGTAGTAGCTCAGCTCTACCTTATCGGTCCCCTTTGTCCCGTTCTCGGAAACCAGGTTTCCGTCCGCGTCATAGCCGTACTCCATTTCGGTATGCTTCTTCCCGTCATAGAGTTTTGCATGGACCGGCTGGTTGGACAGGTTATAGGTGTACTCCGCACTCTCCTGTACGGTTCCGTTCCGCTTCTTCGTATAGCTTAACCGGTTCCCCATGTCATCGTAGGTATACTCATAGGTGTAGGTTCCCTGGTTTTCTTCCTTCTCTGTGGATTTTAACAGCTTTCCGTCCTCGTCGTACTCGAAAGTGCGGTTTGTCTCCACGATCTGGTAGTTGTCTTTTCCGTCCTTATCATGTTTGTTCCGGTGCTGGCCTCCGTGAGGGTACTTGTTGTCATGACGGCCGTTCTCGTGCTTTCCGTCATGCTTGTCATCCCATGCGTAGCCGTAGAGAGATTCGATGGCATCCTCACCGATGATGAAACCGCGATCATCATAGGTATAATCGTACTGGCTCACGACCCATCCGCAGTCGTCACAGGTATTTTTCATGGTAACGATCTGATCTCTGGCATTGTAGGTATTGTAGGTGCTGATGCCGTTTGGACGGTGGATCTGGGTGATCCGGTTGATGGCGTCGTACTCATAGGTGGTGCTTTCCCCATCCCGTCCGATGACCTCGGTCAGGTTGTCGTTCTTATCGTAGCGGTAATGGACGCTGGTTTTGTCGGGATAGGTGATGCTCTCCAGCTGATCGGAACCGTCATAAGTGTAGGAGACGGTCTGTCCGGATCCGTTTGTCACCTGGGTAATGCGGCCGAGGCCGTCATACTGGTAAGTACTTTCCCCGGTAAGATCCATCATGGATACCCGCTGGCCCAGAGCGTCGTAGCCGTAAAGCACGCCTTTTTCTGCCTCTTTATCCTGTCCGGCGGCCGGTTCCCCGTTTTTCCCCACAATCACCGTGTCTTCTGCATTTTCGTAGGACTTCTCCGCCAGGTTATTCAGCTTGTTGTAGTCGTATCGGATGGTGTCGCCGCTGTTGGTCGTATAACTGGTCAGACGTCCTCCCGCGTCATAGCTCCATTTCTCCGTCCGGCCCTCCGCGTTTGTCAGGCTGGTGCGGTTGCCCTCCAGATCGTAGGTATATCCGGTGACGCGGCCCATGGTGTCTTCCACAGCCGTCACATTGCCCATCTCATCGTAGGTGTACTGGGTCTTCAGGCCGCTGGGCAGCGTTACCTCTGTCAGATTATCCAGGATATCATAGGAAAACCGGGTATTTAAGCCGCTGGTTCCTGTGAAGGTCAGAAGGTTTCCGTGGGGATCGTAGGCGTAATGCTCGCTTAATCCCATCCGATCCGTATAGTCCGTAATCCGGCTGCCCGGATCGTAAACAGTTTCGGTGGTCTCGCCTAAGGGGTTTTTCGTTCCAATCAGGCGGTCGTCTTTATCATAGGTATAGCTGTAGAAATATCCTTTCGGATCTGTGATTCCGATGAGGTTGTAGGCCGGATCGTAGGAATACTGCGTGGTTCTCTCTCCCGGTTTTGTCTGGGAAATCAGGCGTCCCACCTGGTTGTAGGCATACTCAGTGGCCTTTCCCTCCGGATCCACACTGGCCTTCAGCTGATCAATGAGATCATACTCATAGTTCCAGGTATATCCCAGGGCATCGGTGACGGCGTTCTGATTGCCGCGGATGTCGTATCCGAATTCCGTAATTCCCCCTTCCGGATCTCTTACCTTCGTCATCCGGTGCATCACGTCGTACTCATAGGAGCTGTTTCTTCCCAGACTGTCGCTGTCCTCTATGATATTGTCTGCCGGATCGTACTCGAAGGTACGGGTCAGGCCCAGTGGGGTGGTGATACCGGTCAGACGGTGGACAGGATCGTAGGTATAGACGTAGGAGCCCCCGTTTTTCTGGGTCAGCTTTGTCACCAGGCGGTTTAAATCCACCTCGTAGACGGTGGTGTTTCCCGCCGGATCGGTTTCGCTGGTCAGCTCGTCATGTTTGTCATAGGTATAGGAAGTCTTTGCCCCCTTCGGGGAAATGGCCTCGATAAGGTTTCCCATCACATCGTATCGGTACTCGGTGATCAGGCCGTTGGGATCCTTAACCTTCGTCACGTTCCCCAGGGCGTCATATCGGTATTCCGTCTTATTTCCCTCCGGCGTGGTGAAGCTCAGCAGACGGGACAGCTCGTCATACTCGTAAAGTTCCGTGTTTCTGCGCCCGTTGGTGACGGAGGTGAGCCGGTCAGTATCATCGTAGGCGTAGGAGGTTTCAGCCCCTTCCGCGTCCAGGGCGGACAGGAGGTTTCCCACTGCGTCATAGGTATAGCCGGTGACTGCTCCCAGAGGATTGGTTTCGCTGGTGACCCGGTTGATGGCGTCATAAGCGTAGATATAGACCGCCTCTCCCGGTTCCGTGGTCTTTATAAGATTTCCTGCCGGATCGTATTCGTAGGCATAAGCGGTGCCGTCCGGCTGTATTACTCTGGTCAGACGGTCCAGGGCATCGTACTCGTAGCGGGTAACGGCCTGTCCGAAGTCGGTCTGTTCTACCAGACGTCCGAAGGGATCGTACTCATAGAAGGCGGTCCTTCCGATGGTGTCGCTCTGCCAGATGAGATTCCCGCTTTCGTCGTAACCATAGAGGGTGGTATTCCCGATATTGTCCTTCTTCTTCGTGACGCGGCCCATCTCATCATAAGTGTAGGCGGTTACGACGCCGGCCTCGTCCGTGCTCGTAATGATCCGGTTGTTCGCATCGTATTCCATAGTGACGGTGTCGCCGTCAGGCATCTGAATCCTTACCAGATTTCCGTTCTCGTCATAGGCGGTCTGGTACTCGTGATCCAGGGCGTCAGTCAGCGCAACCGGCTGGTTTAACTCGTCGTAGACAATCCTGGTTTCCCCTTTCAGGGCATCGGTGGTTTTCGTCACATTGTCCACTGGGTCGTACTCGCGGGCAGTCACATGGCCCAAAGCGTCTGTCTGGGCCAGGAGCTCTCCGATTTCGCTGTAATAGAATTCATCACTGTGACCGTTGGCGTCGGTGCTTTTCACTATGCGGCCGTTTAAATCATAATCAGTGGCGGTCACTCCGTCCAGGGCATCGATCACTTCCTGTAAGCGGCTGGCCCCGTCATAGCGATACCGGGTGCTGTGGCCGTTGGCATCGGTGAAGGTCAGAAGGTTTCCGGCTCCGTCGTAGACGCAGGCGGTTTCGCCTCCCAGCGGATCTCTCGCTTTCGTGAGCTGGTTGTTGTGGTTGTAGGTAAACGTATAAACCCTCGTCTCGTCATCGGACAGGCGGACGATATTTCCGTTTCCATCATAGCCAAGCTCTGTGACAAGACCGTTTGGCGCCGTCATGCGGATCACACGGCCGTTTTTGTCGTACTCATAGGCCTGGGTGGTTCCGTCAGGGTTCGTCTGCCTGAGCAGGCGGCCGTTTCGATCATACTCATACCGGCTCTCGTAGCCCATGGCGTCCGTTACCAGGACGGGAAGACCAAGGATCGAATCGTATTCGGTATGTACCGTGTTTCCTCTCCGGTCAGAAGCTGCAATCTGGTTTCCCTTCGCGTCCAGGATATAGGAAATCTTCTGCCCTTTGGCGTCCGTCACGGAAATCAGGCGGTTTCTGCCGTCATATGCGTAGACCGTGGTGCGGCCCAGAGCGTCCGTTTCGGATATCCGATTGTAGTTCCCGTCGTAGGCGTAAGTCAGAGTATTTCCCTTTGCGTCTGTCCCGCTCAGGATGTTGTGCATGGGATCGTAGGTGAAGGCAGTTTCCGTTCCCATAGGATCGGTAATGGACAGCACCTCTCCCGCCGGGCTGTATTCATAGGCCGTGGTTCCCCCGTCCCCTGCTGTTTCTGTAAGATTCCATCCGTTTTTATTGTAAGTCCACTTCTCTGTGCGGCCGGAACCGTCTGTCTGAGTTAAAAGGCGGTTCATGGCGTCATAGGTGAAATGGGCGGTATGCCCCTCCCCATCGGTGATGGATGTCACCGCAGCGCCGTCATACTGAAGGGTAACAGTACCGCCGTTTGCATCCGTCATGGAAATCAGGCGGCTCTGCCCGTCGTAGGTGAGGGAGACCGTATTGCCCTCAGGATCCGTGGCCGTCAGGAGATTGCCTCTTTCGTCATAGGTATAGGCGGTGGTGCCGCCCTCATAGTCAGTGGCGGTTAAGAGCTGGTTTGCCTCATTATAGGTGAAGGAGGCCCTGGAACCGTCGGCCCTCGTCTCAGTCAGGAGATTTCCATTCCTGTCATAGGTGCAGGCGGTGGTATTTCCCAGCTCATCTGTCTCTGATGACCGGTATCCGTTTTCATCGTAGGTATAGCGGAGCTCGCTTCCGTCCGGGTATACAATCCGGGTGGTTCGGTACTGGCTGTCATAGCAGTATTCTGTGATATTGCCATTATTGTCGGTGACGGTGGTACAGCCGTCGGCATAGGTCAAAACGGCAGTGTTTCCATTTCCGTCCGTCTGCTTCGTCACACGCCCCTCCCCGTCATAGACATTTGCCGTGACGCAGGTGCCGTTCTCATCATACCAGGCCGTCATGCGGTGACTGTCGTCATACTCATATCGGCGGGTATCTCCGGCCTGGTTAGTATACTGAACCAGATTTCCATCCTCGTCGTACTCATAGCTTACCTGGGTGCCATCCGGCAGACCTGCCTCTGTGATCCTACCCTTCTCGTCCATGGTGATGTCGAGAATTTTTCCCGTAGGAGATTTGATCTGAAGCAGGTCATAATCGTCACTGTAGACGAAGGTGGTGCGGCGGCCCTGCCGATCCTCATGGTACTGGAGAAATCCCTGGGCGTCAAACACGAATGTACTTCCGTCCGTGTCTGTCACCTTCCATCCGGCACAGGCCGGCGGGGCGATGGCGCTTCCTTTCTCCTCCTTCTCGCTGTCCGGTTCACCGGACTGCTTTCTGGCGTCTGAGCTGCTGGCTCTTGGAAGTCCTGTCACCAGATTTTCAGCAAAGCTCCTCCCGGACGCCAGCTTTCTCTGCTCTGCCTCCTTTAAAAGCTCCTCCGCGGTGACAACCCTTGTTTCTGTGACAGGCCGGTCAGTTTTCGCATCCTTGCCGGTTTCCCCGGATTCGTTTCTGCCGCTCTCCTCTGCGTCAGAGGCGGTGGCAGTGTCGATCTCAATGGAGTCCAGGGGAGTAAGCGTCTGGGCATAGCCTTCCGGCGCCTCGTAGGTATCCCCGTTCTTTGTAAAGGGGATGCCCTTTCCATCGCTCCTCTTATAGAGGATCGTTCCGTCCGGCAGGATGGACAGGTGGTCGCCTAAGCCGGAGCTCCAGCCATAGCCGAACTCATTGTGGTAGTCCGGCAGGGAGGAGTTGTAGCTTCTCGTGATGCCAAAGCTGCCGTTTAATTCCGGAATCCCAAAGTCCTCCTGGGTCATGTAGAAGTTTCCTGTATTCAGATTCACAGGCTCCAGACCCAGCTCACAGTTGACATTGGCTCCTGCCAGCAGATTTTCCAAGAGCTTCTCTTCAAGAGGCGTCAGATTATCCTGCCAGGAGTAGGGCTCTGCTGTCTTCGGTCCGCGGATGAAGAGGATTGTATCCGCTTCTGCCAGCTGGTTTTTGTACAGGTGGTTATCTCTTGCGATGGTGTTGGGATTTACCCCGTAGTGACGGGCAATCCGGTTTACCAGATCGTGCTGCTGCACCTCATAGAGCAGGAAGGTATCACTGTCTTCCGGTGTAAAGGTGATTTTCTCCCCCTCAGTATCAGCCGTTCCGTCTTCATTTAGCGGATATCCCTCAGCGGTTCCTGACACGTAATAGATCGTATCTGTTTCCAGGTCGTCCAGGGTCCATCCGCTCTCTGCCTGCCAGTTGGAAACCAGACTGGCATCATAATCGCTCTCCAGATCTGCTTTCTGGAAATCCGGGTAGATAAACTCCTCTGCGCCCTCTGTCTCCCCGCTGTCTTTTTCCTCCTCTGAGGCCTCTTCCATCAGCTGCCAGGAAATCTTTGCGCCCTCCTGTGTCTTTCCGTTTGTCAGGACGCCGGATACGCTGTATCCCCCAATCTCGGTGCTGACAATAGACGGAGTTACATCTATCGTGGTCTTTTCCAGATCCATGGCCTCTTCTTCCAGATTTCCCTCCCATACCACAGTGATCTTCGGGCCCTGGGCTGAATTGTAGGTATTTGCAAAGGTCTCTGCCGCCATGCGGTAGGCAGGATCCGTCGTCTCACCGGCCTCCACCTGGGCTTTCAGCATAAAGCCGCCCTGAGGCTCTGTCTTTGCGATCCAGGCGTTCATCACCTCAGTAAAGTCAAAGGACAGAGTCTGGTTCTCTCCGGCAGAGCCTGCAAAAATATGGCGTTCCGGCGCCGGGTTAACGGCCGGCATAGAATTCCAGGTCACGCGGTTGGCATCCCAGCCCACCACCGGAAAACCAAGCTCGAAGACACTTGTGCCCTTGCTGTTGTCTGTCTGCTGGTGGATCTCCAGGGTTGCCTGCAGGCAGTTTGTGGCAGAATTCAGAATATCCTGCATGTTGGCATCGTCGAACATATTGACTGCGATATAGACGCGGCAGTTTTTCATACTGTCGTCCACATATCCCACGTAAGACGGGCTTCCCCAGTCATAGTGGGAAGACGGATGTCCTTCAGACACCGTACACATGATAAGCTCATTGGATGGAACCAGGGGACTCGGATCGATACGGACCGGATAGGCTCGGTTCTCATCCTCCAGCCAGTCCTCGTCTGCCTTCACTGTCACAGTCACCCGGTCCTTCTTCCCGGACAGCTTCATAGTCAGATCGCTGCTTGTCTCTCCGTCGTCATCAATCATCAGAGGCGCATCCAGAAGAAATACCGGCTCCTCTTTTCTGTCCCGGTAAATCACAATGCGGCCGTCCTCTTTGGCCGCCTGGAGGCCCGGAATCTTTAACTGGTAGGTAAACTCATACTTCTCTGACGGTTCCAGAAGGATAATGTCCTCCTTCACCGTATTCCCAACTACCGTATACTGGTAGTCAATGTTTTCATATACATCCGTAAAACGGATAGCATTTCCCTCACAGAGGCTCCGTTTGAAGCTGCCGCCGGAGGGGATCAGCTCCATGCTGTCTTCTCCGGACTCGATGCGGATGCCCCGCGCAGACGTAATCCGCTCCGGGATCTGAATATCTGTTTCACCGCCTGCATTAGCCAGGTAGGAGGAGGCAGAAATGCTCCTTAAAGGCATGGCGTTAGAGCTGCTGGCCTTCTGCGGCTCATCTTCACCGGGTTCCTCCTTCTCTCTCTTTTCCTTCAGAGGAATCAGAGTGTCATCCACCTCTTCCACTGTGCCGTCTTCCCGCTCATAGAGTCCGGAATACCCGCCGATCACGGTTGTATACTCTCCGTCCCCGGTACGGTAGGTACGGACGGAGCCTTCAAAGCGCACTAATTCTCCGTCTGGCTCGTCAGCCTCAGGCTCCTCGTAAAAATCCTCGGGAGCGCGAAGCTCCTCTTCTTCCAGAGGCTCCTCTTCTTCCAGAGGCTGCTCTTCTTCTGGAAGCGTTTCCTCAGGAGGAAGCTCTTCCATGGGAGGCTCCTCCTGCTGCTCCTCTGAGGACGGTTCTTTCTTTGGAGGCTGTTTCTCTTCCTCTGCCGGATCATCTATGGTGCCGGAGTCCTTGGAACTGTCAGGCTTTTGAGCGCTGTCTAAGTCAGAACCGTCCCCGGATTCCCCGTCTGCTCCGCTATCATCTGTCCCGGAACCAGCCTGAGAGCTGTCTTCCTCTTCACTTCCGCTCTCTCCACCGGCTTCACTTTCACTTGTGCCGCTCCCACTTGTTTCGTCTTCACCTGTTTCGCTTTCGCCGGTTCCGCTTTCACTCTCTCCTTTTTCGCCGGTTCCGCTCCCGTCTGTTTTATCTTCTCCTTTCTCAGAGCCGGAACTGCTTCCCTCACTTTCAGAACTGCCTCCTTCGGAGGCTGTCTCACTCCCCTCAGAGCCGGAGCTTCCGCTCTCTTCCTCTTTTTTGGAGCTGCTGCTTCCGGTTTTACTGTCTTCTGTGCGTTTTCCATCTGAGCCGCTCTCCTCCTGACTGCTGCTCTTCGGCTGGCTGCCTTCTGTCCCGCTGCCCTTGGGCTGGTCTTTGTCGTCTCCCTGAGCAGCGCTGTTTCTTCCTGAGCTGTTTCCTCCCACTGACCCGGAAAGTCCCAGTTCATTCAGCGTCAGGGCTGAAGGGCGCGAAAAGTCCACATAGCGGGGCATGTTTTTTACCTGCTCTGCCGCATCGGCCACCAGAACTGCCGTGTTCGGCAGCACCATGGATGCCGTCAGAACCCAGCTTATAATCTGCCTGCCAATCTGCCGTCTTCGTTTCTTTTTCATACAACTCCTCCTTTGCATGTTTTGATTTATCTTCAAAGCCTGTATCCGATACAGGCTTCGTGATTTTCTGCTGCCGGATCAAATGGAGATTTGCTGAAATCTGTGAGAAAGCTAAACAATGATGTGAAAAGAGAGTAGATTCTATTATGTTTTCTGCTGTTGTTCGACTGTACTGATTTGACTGTTGTATCGTTCTATTTGCCCTCTTTATTATTTACACGAATTTGCGAAGATTAATATGACAATTTTTCTGTTCTTATTTATTTTTTCGTATTTTTTTAATGTCATTCCAGGATTTTTTCATCAAATTATGCTGTGTTTTGACAGTGTTTAACCTCCCGCAGTAAAAAAGCGGGCAGGGCTTTTTGTATTATAGGAAACCTCGTTCCCTGTTATACAAAAAAAGAGTCTGCCAAAGCAGACTCCAAAAACCGGTAAGCTCCCTTACCTCAGAAATGCCATCATGGGCTTCAGCCTCCTGGCAGTGAGACTGGCCAGAAAGCACAAGAGCAGATCTCCGCCGGCTGTCAGCAGGAAACAGTTCACAAAAACTACTCCGGCTGTTACAGGCATATGGATCACGTAATTGCTCAGAAAATAAAAATAAAACATGCCTGACAGATACATGACAGTGAAACCGCAGAGGCAGGCTGCCATAAGGCTCTTCAGGGAAGAACTCCTGAGCTTTTCGGAAACGGTTCCCGTCACCCATGCGGCGGCAGCAAAACCCAGCAGAAATCCGAAGGTAGGCCTGAGCAGATAGGCCGGCCCTCCCCCTGCTGCAAAAATAGGAACTCCTACCAGGCCCACGGCCAGGTAAGTGAGGACACAGAGAAATGCCTGCCTTGCCCCGAGAAGCAGCGCTGCCAGCAGCACAAAGAAAAACTGGAGGGTAAAGTTCATAGGAAAGGGCTGGACGGGGATGCTGATTTTTATAAATGCCCCCACTGCAATCAGAGCAGTGAAAAAGCCGCCGGCCGCCAGCTCTCTCACCCCAAGGCCGGCTGCAGCCGAAGCTGTTTTTCCCGCCTTTTTGTCAGTCTGACAGATTCCTGGCATCTCACTCTGAGCGCTGGGCTGTCTTTCTTTTTTTGCACTTTCCTCCTGCCGCTTTATCATCCGTTTTTCCGCCTTTCCGTCGTTGAAAAGAGGACTCTCATAAGAGCTTTCTGCCCTCTCCTCCTTTAGTATGTTTCCAGTTAAGCCTTCTCCTTCTTCCCGCTATGAATTCAAATGGAAATCAGCCTTTTCCTTTGACTGAATGTCAATGGAAATCCTGCAGTTTGACATTTTTTCAAAATTCACATCGAGAGTATAATCCACGTGAACGCTGATTCGATCTTCCTGCTCGTCTATGTCTATCATGTTTGTGCTGACACCTACCATCATCTGGCCGAAGGCGGTGGAATAGCAGTTTACATTCGTCTTGTTTTCCTCAAAAACCATATGGGAGCGGGCCGGACCGCTCTTCATCACGTCCACCGTATTCCGTCCGATCCGGATTGTATTTTTCACCGCCCTGTCAAAGCCCTCCACCAGCTCGTCATAGACGATGTAGTGCTTATTGTTCTTAAAATAATAGCTTCCGGCCGTGATAACCTCCACATTGTCGGATTCCCCGTCCACCGTGTGGATTCCCCGGATACTCACAAGAACCTCTTTCGTCATTCGTCATTCTCCTTCTGTTTTGGAATACCGCAGCCCTCTGTCACAGTCTTTTTCCTTCCCGGTCTTGTATCTTCAGTATTCCTCAATATTTATCTTTCTCGTCTCCTTCACCTCTCCCGGGAGGATTGCCGTTGCAAAGCTTTTGAACCGTTCTGCCATGTCGCTGACAAAAAACTGGTATTTTTCCCCTCCGGCCTCCCCCGGGATGCAGGTAAGCTCCTTTTCCCCCAGAAGGCTCTTAAGCTCCCTGGCTGTCTCGTAGGCCGGATTGATAAGCGTCACCTCCTCGCCCATCAGCCGCGCCAGCGTGGAGCGAAGGAGAGGGTAATGGGTGCAGCCCATAACAAGGGTATCAATATATTTTTCCTTGAGAGAAGCCAGATAGCGGGAGGCAATCTCGTCGGTGACAGAGTCGTGGAGCAGCCCCTCCTCCACGAGAGGCACAAAGAGGGGACAGGGCTTTCCTGTCACCTCGATCGCCGGGTTCATCTGCTTCATCAGCTCTGTGTAGACGCCGCTTCTGATGGTGGCCTCTGTGCCGATAATCCCTATCTTTCTGTTTTTCGTCGCCTCCACAGCAGCCTTGGCTCCGGCGTGGATCACGCCGATAATCGGAATATCCAGATCCTTCTCCACCGTTTCCAGCGCGCAGGCAGTCGCCGTATTGCAGGCAATGACGATAGCCTTTACCTCCTTGGTCCGCAGGAAACGGATAATCTGCCTGGAATATCGGATCACCGTCTCCTGAGATTTCGTTCCGTAGGGAACCCTGGCGGTGTCTCCGAAATAGACAAGCTTCTCCTCCGGCATCTGGCGCATAATCTCCCTGGCCACTGTCAGACCTCCGACTCCCGAATCAAATACACCGATAGGCGCGTTTCTGTCCATATGCTCTCCTTTCCAGCCAGCCGTTATGAGTCATACCTTACGCGTCCATTTTCGATCAGGCGCGTTACAAGCTCTGTCTTATCCACTCCCGCAGCCTCGAAAAGCATCGGGTACATGCTGATGGCGGTAAAGCCTGGGATGGTGTTGATCTCATTGAACACAACCTCTCCCTGCTCTGTCACAAAGAAGTCCACCCTCGCCATTCCGTAGCCGTCTACAGCGGTGAAGATCCTTCTGGCAGCCTCTCTTACCTTCTCGGCAGCGTCCCCCGGCAGCTCAGGATTGACTACTGTTCTGGACTCTTCATTGTAATACTTGGCGTCAAAGTCATAGAAGTCGGCGGCCGCCAGGATCTCACCCACGCCAGAAGCGATGACCTCCCCGTTTCCTCCTCCGAACACGGCGCACTCTACCTCGCGGCCCACGATCATTTCCTCTACCAGAATCTTTCTGTCATGCTTCGCAGCCTCCCTCAGTCCGTTTTCCAGCTCGCTGCGGTCTGAGGCCTTGGAAACTCCCCTGGAGGAACCTGCGTTGGACGGCTTGATAAAGACAGGATAGGAGAAATGCTTTTCCACCCGCTCTGTCACAGATTCCATATGGGAGAGCTCCCCTCTCATAACCGGGACATAGGCTGCCTGGCGCACGCCCAGAGTGTCCGCCACAATCTTTGTGTACAGTTTATCCATGGAAACGGCAGAGGCCAGGACTCCGCAGCCCACGTAGGGCAGTCTGGCCAGCTCAAAAAGGCCCTGGATAGTTCCGTCCTCCCCATAAAGCCCGTGAAGCACCGGAAACGCCACATCCACCGGAACCTTCTCCACTCCGCTCTCTCTCTCAATAAGCACACATTTTTCCGTGGCATCCGGAGAAAATACCGCGCGCACGGATTTGTCTCTCCAGCTCTCGTCCCGGATGGACTCCACGCTGTCCACATAGAGCCATTTTCCCTCCTCAGTTATCCCCACAATTACCACGTCGTATTTTTCCCTGTCTATATGGTTAATTACATTGACAGCCGACATGCACGATACGATGTGCTCTGAGGACTGTCCGCCAAACACTACCAGCACCTTTGTTTTCATCTGTCTTTCCTCTCCTTCTGTGTCCTTTTCTATATTGATTGTCATATTCCGGGCCAATACCTGCCGGATCGCCCGCAGACTCTGCTTTCTGCAGACTGCGCTGCCTCTGGCGTTCTCAGGCGCCAGAAAAGAATCTCTAGCAGGCTCCCATTCAGTTTATTCTCATACCAGAGCAATTTCAACCTTTTTCTAATAAAAACTGTTTAAATTATATCATGCCTGTCAATACTCGAAGAAAACACAGCAGCAAAGGAGTTTGAGATGAAAAGTTTTTCCCGTTTCCTGAAGCGTTGTTCAGACGCCGGAAGTTATAAATGTATGTACCTCTCGCTGGCAGCCGCCTGCCTGGCTATTTCTCTCACGCTGTATATCAGCAGCGCAAGAAAGCAGGAGGAGGCAGTTGCCTCGTCCGTGGCTCCCCAGGTACTCCGCTTTCACGTCCTGGCAAACAGTGATTCCAATGAGGATCAAAAGCTGAAGTTTGGTGTCCGGGATCTGCTCCTCGAGGAGATCCGCCGGGGCTTTTCTTCCGATGAGGAGGGAGAGGAGCAGACCTCACAGAAGGCCAGGCTCCAGTCCTACATACTCCTCCACCGGGATGAGCTTGAAACGCTGGCCGAGTCCTTTCTGGAAAAGCAGGGGAAACCGGACCAGGTACAGATACGTCTGGAAAGCGCCTACTTTCCGACCCGCTTCTACGGAGACATCGTCTTTCCCTGCGGGATCTATGATGCCGTGCGCGTGATAATCGGGGAAGGAAACGGCCATAACTGGTGGTGTGTCCTCTATCCCTCCCTCTGCTTTACTGAGGAGGCCTGCGCTGTGGTTCCTTCTGAATCCAGAAAGGAGCTTGCATGCCTTTTAGATGAAAGTGTATTCGAGGAAATCTCCGCAGACAGAAGACTTGTATTCGGAGAGTCCGCCGGAATTGCCCAGAATGAAAAAAAAGGCGGCAAAGAGAGCCCTTCTTCCCGCCAGACGCCCTCCGGGGAGGATTCCCGGCCAGATGCCTCTGAAAAGCCTGTTGTTCACATCAGTCTCCGTATCCTGGAATTCTTCCGCTGACCGCAGACAGGCGCCAAACGGCATACTCCCCGGACAGCGGAAAAAATTAAGACAGCGGGGAGCTCTCCTGCTGAAACCTGAATGGTTCCCGTAAAGCATCCCCGCTGTTTTTCACTTCCGTGATTATCTATGCTTTTTCCTGTTTCCTGTCTGCGCTGCCCTTCCGAATATCTGCTCTCCCGCCTGTATTCCTGAATGGAACATTCATTCAGCGCTCATCTCTCCGAAGCTTCTATATCTGAAACTTCTCTATCTGAAATTTCTCTATCTAAAACTTCTCTCTCCATACTCTCGTTTCTCTATGAGCCGGATGTGTTCATATATCCGTTCACAGCCCACTGATAGGTTTCTATAGCCTGGAAGAGAGCCATATCAGCTGTCTGCTCTGCCACCTGCTTGCTCAGGTAGGTGGACTGCTCCTGCAGGTACTCGATGTCGCTGGCCATGCCGAGGCTCCTCTTTGTTTCCATGGCAGACATGGTCTGCTCCTCTGTGGCAAGCTCTGCCTGAGCTAACTGCCAGGCAATCTGCTTCTGCCTGATGTCGTTGTAGAGGTTTGTCATGGTGGCGCTCACCGTCTGCTCCAGATTTTTTACTGTTCTCTCCTGATTCTTTCTGTCTGTGGAGTTTTCCTGCATATTGCCAAGCGCCCGCCGGCTGTACTGGAGATCGTAGTTATTTGCCAGTGCCGTCTGCGTATCCGCCTCCAGATTAATCTGAGCTATGGCGTCACCATTGGCGTGGGGTACCTCTCTGATCTCCGGCTGTGCGTCGTAGCTCCATCCTGTCATCATGCAGAGATTCTGGCGAAGCGTTTCAAGGCTTGCCAGGGTTTCCGTCTGGGTGGACTGAATGGACTGAAGATTCTTCTGGGCCTTCAGCACATCTGCCTGAGTTGCCATGCCGATGGAAGCCTGGGTCTCTGTGGCCCTTAAGGCTGCCTCCATAACCTCCACGTTTTTCTGGATCAGAGCTGCATTTGCGCGGAGCTGGTTATAGGAATTAAAGAGATTCTGGGTGGACACAATAATTCCCTTCTGGTTTTTGACGTGCTGGATTTTCCTCATGTCGCTGTCCACGTAGGAGCTGTCAGCGGAAATATCTGACTTCAGGGCGCTGTTCTGCGTCATGGCTGCCGCTGACATGAGAGGCGCATACCCTGCCATGTAGCTGGCGGCACCTGCCTGAAGCTGTGCGGCAAGAGCCGGATTTCCGGCATCCAAAGCCGCCTGAGCCTGATCGCTCAGGTCATCGGCCATAGAGCTCAAATCCTCGGCCTGCTCTTTCAGATCCTCCGCAGAATCATACATGTCCTGGGCACTGTCTTTGGCGTCCCGGCGTATCTGCGCGGCATCGTCATCATTCTTCGTATCATTGTAGGATGCCTGCTCATTCTGGTAATTCGGGTTGTATTCCTCAACCAGAAGGGACAGCTCATCGTATTCCATAACATTATCTTTCAGTCTCTCCCAGGTTGCCTCGTCATGGGCAAACTGGGGATTTTCAGCCAACGCCTCCATAGGCGTGGCCGCAAGCGCCGCCGCTGTCAGAAGCGGCAGAACCCTCCTGTATTGTCTGTTCATTGTTCTTCCCTCCGTTTTATGAGTCTCCGAAACCTGTCTCTGAACTGCTGCGGCTGTCTCGGGCCTGTCAGGCAGAGAGCCAGGGGACAGAGCCCTGTAAGCCCTTCCTCCCTAGCTTCCTGACACCATCATGCCCTTCAATGCCCAGTCATAGTTCTGGATAGCTGTGAACAGCTCCGTCTGAGCCGTATCCCTCTCCGATTTGGCCGCCAGATAGGAGGCCTGGGCCTGGAGATAGGCAGTCCTGCTCATCATTCCCATGGCATTTTTCTGGTCTGCCGCCTGCATGTCAAGGGCTGCAGCCTGGAAGTTTGCCTCTGCTCCCTCATAGGCCTGCTTTGCAGCTACTGCCTTGGCGTAAAGCCCCTCCATGCCTACTGCTATGCTCTGGCGCATCTGGGAAACATTTCTCTTTTTTGCGTTTCTTGAAACGGAACCGGAGGCTGCGCCCTGTCTGAGGCTTATGAAACTGTAGTTGGCCTGAGTGGCCGTCTCTGTGTCAGCAGCCAGATTCATACTGTCAACCCTGGCCGGATCCGGCGCCGGAAGAGGGGCAATCTCCGGATCGGCATCTCCCTCCCAGCCGCATGTGATAAGAAGATTCTGCTTCAGATTTCTGATGGTGGAGTCAAGCTGAACTGCGGCGCTCTGGGCCTGAATCCAGGCCTGGTTGGCCTTCAGCACATCCTCCGAAGAGGCCATGCCAAGACTTGCCTGGGCTGTCACTGCGTCCAGGGAGGCCTTCGCCAGTTCCTCATTCTTGTCTGCCAGCTCCTTTCCGGAGACTGCGCTCTGATACTGGATCAGAAGATTCTGGGCCAGCATGGTCTGCTGGTTTTTCAGCATCTTCATGGAACGCTCCACTGTTCCTGAGAGTTCTTCCGTCGACAGCTCTGCTGCCTGCTTTCTCATGGCTTTGGCAGATTCCTTGTAGGACTCGTAGAGTGCCCTGGTGGCTTCATCCATGTTGTCATCCTTCAGATCAAGGGCCTCCTCCATCAGCTCATTGGCGTCCTTTCCCAGCTGCCTGGCCGCATCCAGGCTCTGGCTCTGGTTTACAGTCTGAGAATATGTATTCTTATAAGTTACGTTGTAGCGCTCAACCAGTTCAGGCAGCTCGTCATACTCGAGAAGTCCGTCGTTCAGGCTGGCCTCCCTGGCCTCAGCTGCCCCGCCGTCTGCCCCGGAGGGTCCGGCTAAGGCCGCTCCCGGCACACCGACCGTCATCAAAAGCGCCAGAGCGGCAGCCGCCGCCTGTTTTCGTTTCATTGAATCACCTCCGCTGTCCAGGTGCCCGCAGCTGCTCTGCTGCGTCTTCCCTGTCCTGTTCTGTTTTTCTGCTGCATCAGACCGTCTGTCTGTTCTTGTCTGTCTGTTCTTTTCAGTCCTTTATTTTCTGAAAGCCGGGCCGCCACTCTATTGTACTATATTTTCTGACTGGAAGTGCTGGAAATATTAAGCAGCGTTTCCAGTCAGTCTGGAAGCTTCTCCCGCTGCGCCCTCCAGGACCTGAAACGGAGCAGGCGGCCGGCGATGGAACTCTTTATTTTGCCTGCATCCACTTATCCTAGTCTACATCCAGCTCATCATACTTGGGCTTTCTGTTCATCAGTGTGTAGTAGATCGGCAGCATCAGCAGGGACAGAACCGTGGAAGCCACCAGACCGCCCACGTTTACAAGGGCAAGTCCCTGCATGGTCTCTCCGCTGTCGCCGTAGGCCATTGCCATAGGGATCATGGAGACGACTGTGGTCAGTGTTGTCATAAGGATAGGACGAAGTCTCGTCGCTCCGGCTTCCACAAGAGCGGTGTCACGATCCATCTCTGCCCTGTACTGGTCGGCTGTATCTACATAGAGGATACCGGAGTTTACTACAGTACCAAACAGCATCAGGAATCCTAACAGGGATGCCATACTGATGCTGGCATCGGCTAAGAAGAGGAGACCGAAGGCTCCGATAAGGCTGAACGGGATTGTTGTCATAACCATGAGGGAGAACTTCGGTGACTCAAACTGAGCCGCTATAACGACAAACACCAGGAAAATGGCCATGGCGATGGCTCCTCCCAGGGATGCAAACTCCTCCGCCATGCTCTCATCCATAGCGTTCTGAGCCCTTGTCACGTTCTCAGTCAGTCTTGGAGCTACCTCCTCGTCGTAAATCTGCGTTTCAATGGCATCCATCTGCTCTTCCTGCGTTCCATTGACGAAGTCTCCGCTGATGGTCACCTGATATTCCTTGTCTTTTCTGGTAATACTCTGTGGACTGTCCTTGAAGTAAATATCGGCAATGTCCGCCAGAGCCACAGAGTTTCCTGCCGCCCCGCTCACTACAATTCCCTTTACCTGGTCAACCGTTTCATACCAGCCGTCCGGGTACTCTACATTGACGCTGATCTCCTCGCCGTCCTGGTCAAGAGTCGTAGCCTCGCTTCCGCTGATCATCAGATAGACGCTCTGGGCCACCTGTGCCGGCACAAGCCCCTCTGCGGACGCCTTAATGGGATCGATGTCGATCTGGATAACGGGAGCAGAGTTTTCCAGTGTGGAGTGTACCTTTGTCACCTCCGGTCTCTGCTTTAAGGCCTCTGTGATCTGGTCTGAAATATTCTTCAGCTCATCGTACTGGGTACCCTGGAGAATGTACTCCACCCCGTCCGCTGAACTCGCCATCGTGGAGCTGGAGCTTACAGACTCAACCGTTACATTCATCTCCGGATATCCGGTCAGAAGCGGATTCCATTCCTTCACCACCTCATCGGTGGAACGCTTTCTGTCATCTGCCAGGTAAGCGGTGATAGTGGCTGAGGAGCCGCCTGAGATGCTGAGACCGCTGGCTCCATAGGACAGAATGTAGTCCTCCACGTCAGGATCAGCCGCCACATACTCCTCCACCTTCGATACAATCTCATCTGCCTTCTCAACCGTCAGACCCGGCCTCAGTTCCATGGTTACCTGAATAGTTCCCTCGTCAGTGGCAGGCATCAGCTCCGTGCGGATCTGAGTTGCCAGAACAAAGGAGAACAGAAGCAGGGCAATACTTGTAAACATAACCGTTTTCTTCTTCGGAAGAAGGAAGCGAAGGATCTTCCTGTACTGATCCTGCATTGCCCGAACTGCGCCGGACAGCGGAGCCTTAGTCTTTTCCGCCGGACGGTACATGGTATAGCACAGCGGAACTACCGTAATCGCCGAGATAAAGGAGGCCACCATACAGAACACGATTGTAAAGCCCAGAGGCTTGAACATCTGTCCGGAAAGTCCCTGAATCAGGGCCAGGGGAAGGAACACCACGCAGGTTGTGGCTGTACCGCCGAGAATGGAGGCGATCATGATTCTTGTTCCCTCAAGAGCCGCATCCCTGAAGGAGGTGGCACCGTTTCCAATCTTTTCTTTCGCCCTGAAGCAGCTCTCCAGGACGTTGATCGAGTTGTCTACCATCATTCCGACGCCCAGAACAAGGCTTCCCAGAGTGATAACGTTCAGGGAGAAGCCCATGGCTCTCATCAATATGAGGGCTGCCAGAATGGAGATCGGGATGGAAGTTCCTACAATCAGGGATGCCTTCACATCTCCGAAGAACAGGTAAAGGATTGCCATGGAGATGATGACAGCCATTACCATAGTCGTCATAACACTTTCCAGAGAGGAGTTGATGCTGTCACTGCTGTCATTAACTACAACGATTTCCAGGTTCGGATTACTTCGCTTTAAGCGCTCGATGGTGCTGTTTACCGACTTTGAAACCTCTCCGGCGGAAGCCTCCTGCTGCTTTTTGATTCCCAGAGAGATCGTATCCTTTCCGTTATAGCGGCCGATTCCCGCCGGATCCTCCAGGTTTGAGTAAATATTGGCCACATCCTCCAGATGGATGACATCTCCGCTTCCCACGGTGATCGGAATGGTCTTTAAGCTCTCCATGGTGTCGAAGGTAACTCCCGCGGACACGGACAGCTCCTGATTTCCCACGACAGCGCTTCCCGCCGGGAGGGAGAAATCGGCTGAGCCGATGGCAGAGATCAGAGAATTCATGGTCAGGTGGTACTGATCCATCTTTTCCGGAATAAGTTCTACTTTTACATACTGCTCCTGTCCGCCGCTGACGTCTACGCTGGCCACGGAGGAAATCTTTTCAAACTCCGGAACAATCTTCTCATTTACATAGTTGTAAAGATTGTCGGCTGTATCATCATTGACCGCCAGGGTCATGGTGGCCATATCGTTGATATTGAACTCCACAACTACCGGTTCTTCTGCATCTTCGGGAAGAGTTGCTGTAAGAAGATCTGTCTTTTTCTTTAAATCATTGTAGGCCTTATCCATGTCCGTTCCATACTGGTATTCCAGAAGAACCATGGAAATATTTTCCTGTGAGTAGCTGGTCACTGACTTGACGCCGCTCAGCGTTCCTATCTCATCCTCGATGGGCTTGGTCACCAGCTCGCTCACATCCTCCGGGCTTGCTCCCGCATAGGTGGTGAACACTACCATCATCGGCATCTCCATCTCCGGGATCAGCTCCAGCTTGGAGGACAGGACAGAGGAAAGTCCGAATACGATCAGGCAGAGCACTGCCAGGATCGTAGTGACGGGACGTTTCAGGACAAATTTCGTTAAACCCATATGTACGCCTCCTTACTCTGCCGCCTGCTCTTCAGTTTCGTCTGCGGTTTCGCCTGTGGTTTCGTCAGCGCCTGCAAGCTCTACCTGGGAGCCCTCATAAAGCTCCGAGCTCCATGTGACAATCACCTGATCGTCCGCCGTAAGGCCGGAAATTACCTCTGTCTTCTCTGCATCAAAAATTCCTACTTCAACGGGAACCTCGTGTACCGTTCCGTTGTCATAGGTGTACACATTCGGCTTTCCGCCGGAATAGTAAACGGCATCTGTCGGAACCGTCAGCACATTGTCCGCGTGCTCTGATACGACGGACAGCTTTACTCTGGAGCCTGTGGCAAGAGCCTGGGCCTCTGTCAGAGAAGCCTTTACATTAAAGAGGCCTGTGTCATCGTCAATCTTTGTGCTGACCTCGGAGATTGTTCCCTCATAAACCGTTCCGTTTTTGTCAATCTCCACCGTGTCGCCCACATGAAGGCCTCCCACGACTCTCTCTGTCACAGCGAAGTTGACCTGCTTGGCCCCCTCGCCTGAGATCACACAGATAATATTCTGGGTGCTCACATTATCGTGAACCTCCACACTCACGCTCTCCACTTTTCCCGCAATAGGAGCTGTGATAGAGCTGTACTCTACCTGGTTGTCGTAGGCGATCTTTGCAGAATCGTACTGAAGTCTGGCCAGCTCGGCGCTGCTCTGGGCCTGCTCATAGGCCTGCTGGGAAAGATTTCCGCTCTCAAACAGCACCCGTGAACGCTCCAGCTCCCTGTTCGCATTGTCCAGGTTCACCGCAGCCGTGTCCATACTGTTCTTTGCCGTATCCACCATTTTTGTGTCAATATGGCAGATAGGCTGTCCCTCTGTCACCACATCCCCGGCCTTCACGTAAATCTCCGTTACCTCTCCGGCAGCCTTCGGAATAATGGAAGCCATCTCAGAGGGTTCTATGCTCCCTGAAAGATCCGTGTAGATTTCAATCGTCCCGATCTCCGGATTCGCCACAGATACCACCGGAACGGCCGCCGAGTTTACCTCCTCCTTCGGCTTTAAAAACCGAGGAACAATCATAACCGCTGCCACAGCTACAACCGCTGCTATAACAATCTTTGATTTCTTCATGCTGTTTTCTCCCTTTGCTTTCTGTCTTTATTTCTATGATGCTGATGCCTGAATGTGCAGACATATCCTCTTATGCGCCCATATCTTCTGATTATGTATGATTCTGCATACGGAGGGAGGGATTTTCCTGAACATCACGCCTCATGCTTCCGTACTTGAGAATCTCCATTCTCTGGCTGTAATTTCTCCTGGCATCCTCCAAGGGTACACCATCGTAGATTTCTCTGATGGCCATCGCCACCGATGCCATTCCCAGCGCAAACAGGCAGTGAAAATCCTCGAATTTCGTAAAATGCGTCTTTGCCTGATCGGCGTGCTCGTACAGCCATCGCTCCACCTGCTCCCCTGTCTTTGCATATTCCTCATTCTTCTTTTTGGAAAGCCTTCCTCCAAACATATCATCCGAATTCATGTGGAGCATGATGTTTTTGAGAAAATCGAAATTCGGCCTGGAACAGCAGAACTGAAGCATTTCCTGCATAATGCAGTCCATCACGGCGAATATATCTCCCCCTGTTTTCCTGGCCCTGTCCTTCACAAGAATAATCAGCTTCTCCTGAATATCCTCAAAAATGTAGGACACAATATCCCATTTATCCTCAAAGTAAGTATAAAAGCTGCCTCTGGAAATATCCGCGTTCTTGATAATCTGATTAATGGAAACCTTATCCATGGTCACTCTGGCAAATTCCCGAATTGCAGCCTCGCAGATAGTCTTTCTCTTTTCCTCCGGCAGACGGTAAAATCGCTCTGACGGCATATTTCTCACCCTGCTTTCCTAAGTTTTCCGCTGTTTTGAATCCCTCCTGCCGGCATCCCCGCTGATCGGCAGGAAGGCAGACAGAAAAAACTCTGGTGACAAGCTGTCACTTATTATAGTGACAACCTGTCACTATGTCAAGAAGCGAACTGGTGATTTTACAAAATTTTCACAATTTGAGGAGGCTGACCGTAGAAACACCCTTTCCCGGTATCTGTGCCGCGGAAGAAAAAACGCTTTCCACAGCCTGAATCAGCTGCAAAAAGCGTTTTTCCTGAACTTTTCTTATTCTCTTTTCCTATTCTCTTTTCTTATTCTCGTACTCTTTTATCCCACAGTGCTTTTTCTGCCAGAATGGCAGACGGAGAAATTTCCTAGAGCGGCTTTCCCGCCAGCACCTCCATATAGTCCTTATAATTTTCCTCCAGAAGTCTCGGCGTATCAAGGCCGTAGGGGCATTTGCTCCTGCACTGTCCGCAGTGGAGACAGCCCTCGATCTTTTTCATCTTCTCCTGTCCCTCCGGCGACAGATGTCCCGCAGACGGAGAGCGGCGAAGGAGAAGGGACATCCTTGCACAGTTGTTGATCTCGATTCCTGCCGGACAGGGCATGCAGTAGCCGCAGCCCCTGCAGAATTCTCCGGCCAGAGCCTTTCTGTCCGCCTCGATGACTGCCTTAAGCTCGTCGTCCAGAACCGGAGGCTGCTCAACAAAGTGAAGAAACTCATCAAGCTCCGACTCCCTCTGCACACCCCAGATGGGGAGGACATTCTCAAACTGGGCCATGTACCCATAGACGGCCGCCGCGTTTGTCAGAAGCCCGCCGGAGAGGCCCTTCATGGCGATAAAGCCCATGTCCTTTTTCAGGCACTTTTCTGCCAGGGCAGTCTCCCTCTCTGTGGACAGATAGTTGAAGGGGAACTGAAGTGTATCGTAAAGGCCTGACTGGACAGCCTCCTCGGCCACGTCAATCCGGTGGTTGGTGATTCCGATAAAACGGATCTTCCCTTGCTTCTTTGCCTCAAGCATGGCGTCGTAAAGTCCCGTCTCATCCCCCGGCTTCGGACAGACAGGCGGATTGTGGAACTGGTAGATGTCTATGTAGTCTGTCTTTAGTTTTAAAAGGCTCTCCTCCAGATCCTTCCAGAATTTCTCCGGAGTGTCCGCCATAGTCTTTGTGGCAATAAAGATCTGATCCCTCACATCGCTCAGGGCATAGCCAATCTTCTCCTCGCTGTCTGAGTAAGCCCTGGCTGTATCGAAGTAGCGCACTCCCGCATCGAAGGCCTTTCTCAGCAGGAGGGCAGCCTCCTCCTTTCCGATACGCTGGATCGGCAGAGCTCCGAACCCGTTTTTGTTGACAATGATTCCTGTCCTTCCAAGGGTGACAGGAGTTCCCTTTACCTTCTCATAGGAATCCAGAAGCTCCTTCAGCGCCTCATCGCTCTCGTCGATCCAGACGTCCTCTTCCTTTGCATTAAGTCCCAGGTACTTCGCCAGAGTCCGCTCATCGTCAGAGCGGTTCCACCGGCTGATATATCGATCGATCTCCTCAAACTCAATCTGGCCTGATACGTATAATTCCTTGAATGTCATTCTCCCTGCTCCTTTATATTCTTAAGCACTGTGATCTCCTGGTTATCGATATGTTCCCTCATGGCCTGCTTGGCCTCCTCCACATGGCGGGAGCACAGGGCTTTGTAAATCTTGTTGTGCTCCACAAGGAGTATCTGGCGCTTGTCTTCGTCCTTGATATATTCCAGACGGTAGCGGTACATCTGTTCCCTCAGGTTATTTAAAATCTGCACCAGCCTCATATTTCCCGTGCTGTTGTAGATAATGTCGTGATACGCCTCGTCTGTCTCCGCTATCTCCATGGCGCTGCCATGCTCTACGGCGCTCTTAAAGGCCTCCTGAGCCCTCTGAAGCTCCTTAAATTCCTCGTCCGTCATTCTCTGGCAGGCCAGCTCGATAGCCAGCTCCTCTAGGGAGCGGCGCACCTCCAATACGTCCCTCATGCTCTTCTCGGAGATGCGGGCCACCTCCGCCCCGCGTCTTGGAATCATCAGCACAAGCCCCTCCAGCTCCAGCTTGCGGATAGCCTCCCGGATCGGCGTACGGCTCACCCCCAGCTTTTCCGCCAGCTGGATCTCCATCAGCCTTTCTCCCGGCGCCAGCTCTCCCTTTAGAATCGCCTGCCTGAGCGTGTTGAATACCACATCCCTGAGCGGAAGGTACTCGTTCATGTTTACCTGAAAATTATTTCCCATTTTTCTCATTCCCCTGTCTGTCTGCGTCTGTACTCCTGTTGTAAAATCTGGTCAGATAGACCTGCTTGGCCATGGCGCTCCCTGAGCCGTACCGCATTTCCTCATATGCGGCCTGGGCCTTTGACGGGCTCATAAAGAGGCCGAACACCGTCGGGCCGCTTCCGCTCATCATGGCTCCCACAGCCCCCATGTCCATCATTTTCTCCTTAATATCGCGGATCACCGGATGAGCCGGTATCGTCACGGTTTCAAGGATATTCCCCATATTGGAGGCGATTTTCCTCAGATTCCTCTCCTTTATCGCCTCTGTCAGAAGATCGATATCCGGGTGAGCCTCCCCGGGCAGGCGATCCACGTGAAGATTTTCGTAGACAAACTTCGTGGACACGCTGACTCCCGGCTTCGCAATCAGCACCTGGCACTGGGGAACGGGGGCAAGAGGCGTCAGAATTTCCCCGATTCCTTCTGAGAGCGCAGTTCCCCTCATGATGCAGTAGGGCACATCCGCCCCCAGCTTCACGCCGCGCTTCATCAGCTCCTCCATGGAAAGCCCCAGGGAAAACATCTTGTTTACCCCAAACAGAAGAGCCGCCGCATCCGCACTTCCTCCGGCCATTCCGGCGGCTACAGGGATCAGCTTCTTAATGCGGATGTCGATCCCCTCGGTAATTCCAAACTCATCCATCAGAAGCCTTGCAGCCCTGACTGCCAGATTGTTTTCATTATTCGGGAGATAGTAGAGATTCGTCTCAATTCCGATGCCGGGTTTTTCCCTTCGGTACAGATCAATCCGATCATAAAGCCCCACTGTCTGCATGATCATCCGGACCTCGTGGTAGCCGTCCTCCCGCCTTCTGACCACATCGAGTCCCAGGTTGATCTTCCCATATGCTTTCAGTCCCAGATGTTTAATCATAGCTCTCCTCGTGCGTTTTGTATTTTTGCATTTTTTTGTATACAATATATTATATACGCGGGGCATATAAAATACAAGGGGATTTTTAAGAGGAGGAACACGGGGGAGCAGACTGCAGGAAAGGTGCCCGGCTCATCCGAAATCCGGAGTACAGGGAGGGTTACAGGGAGGGCCCGGACGGCTGCAGGCATCTACAGTGAGAAATGGAGAAGGATTTCCCCATCCTCTTCCTTCCCCTCTCTGACTCCTTTCAGGAGCTCCTCTGTTTTGTCCCCGGTAAATCCCAGCTTTTCTGCCAGCAGAAGAGAGGGTGTGTTGTCCGCCTTTATTCTGACGCTTACACGGCCAAGGCCCTCTTTCTTTGCCCAGGAGAGAATTGCCCGGCAGGCTTCTGCGCCAAAGCCTCTTCTCCTGTATTCTGAGTAGATGTGATATCCCAGCTCTCCGTCTGTAATCCCTGCCTTTCCCACAATTTTTCCCGTAGCCCTCTCCTCGAGAGCCCAGAGGCCGCACTCATAGAAGCGGTACTGACAGGCAATATAGGAGGAGAGCAACTCCGGCGTGGAAAATTCCTTTTCCTCAGCAGGAAGGCTGTCACTGGCCCTGAATTCCCGGATAATAAGCCGCCCTGTCACGGCAATCTCGAGGGGCAGCCCGAAGCGGCGGCAGACAGCTTTTCTGAGAAGCTCCTCGTCCACATCCTCCGCCCGCTCTGCCAGATAGAGGGCAGGGGACAAATCCGGAATCAGATCCGGGCAGGCTTCATCCGGTATTTCTGCACTCTCCTTCTCAGTTCTCTTACCGTATAAACCAACAACGGCTCCCCCTGCCGCATAAGCGGCCTGGAGAGCCTGTCTGTCATCTGACAGCGTTACGGAATAAACCGTCTGATTCATTTTAATCTCTTTAATTATCAGCATTTTTCCGGTTCCGGATACTCCTCGCCAAAGGTATCCACTGTGACCTTTTTCATTTTCTGCTCCTTCATCGGGCGGTCACTCCAGTCTGTTCTGCACTCTGCGATCTTGTTCACCACGTCCATACCCTCAATGACATGTCCGAAGGCTGCGTACTCGCCGTCTAAGTGGGGAGAGGTCTCGTGCATGATAAAGAACTGGGAGCCTGCGGAATCCGGATGCATGGCTCTTGCCATGGAGAGAACGCCTGGCGTGTGTTTTAAATCATTCTTAAAGCCATTGCGGGCAAACTCGCCTTTAATGGAATAGCCCGGGCCGCCTGTTCCGTTTCCCTGGGGGCATCCGCCCTGGATCATGAAGCCGCGGATCACGCGGTGGAAAATCAGGCCGTCATAGAAGCCCTTTTTCACAAGACTTACAAAATTATTTACAGTGTTCGGGGCAATCTCCGGGTAGAGTTCTGCCTTGATCACATCTCCGTTTTCCATCTCAATGGTAACTACTGGATTCTGCATGTTTATGTCCTCCTGGGTATTCATTGTCCAGCCGGATGCTCCGGCTTTTCTGCTACCAGTGTATCAAATGTGGGGAGTCATTGCAAGATGGTTGTTTGCCGCAGCCTCCCTTTGTTCAAATTTTGTTCACAAATCATTTAAAAAACCGTTACACAATGCTAATGATTTCTTCACGAATGCCCCATATAATAAAGCCATAGTAATCAAACGATTGCTACAACGATTTTTTTCATAATACTTGAGCTGATTATTCAGCTCTCCTCCCTTTTTCAAAAGTTATAAATTCAAGATAGCCGCCCTGTTGCCGGGCGGCTGTTTTGATGTCCGGAGACTTTCAACTTCTTTTTTACTTCTTCTCTTTCTTACCTCTTCTCTTTTTTATTTCTGCCTCAGGGCTGGAAGCCTTACTTCCCTTCTCAGGAGGAACACCCCTATCAGGTTCGGGACAGCCATCAGCCCGTTAAAAATATCCGAGAGATTCCACACCAGGGTAAGTCTGGCGACGCAGCCGAAGAATACCGCATTCAGGTAGAAAAAACCATAGCAGAGAACTGCCGTTCTCTGCCAGGAGAACCCGTCCGTCAGGTAGGCCAGAGCCTGCCTGCCCAGATAAAACCAGGCAATGATAGTGGCGAAGGCGAAGAGGCTCATAGACAGAGACACCAGAATTCCCTCTGCATCCCCGAAACAGGCAGAAAAGCAGGCGGCCACTCCCGCGCTGCCGGAATATCCCTTCATGGGATTCTTCCCGCACAGAATCACAAGGGCTGTCATGGTACAGCTCACCATCGTGTCGAAAAACACCTCGAATACAGCCCACATGCCCTGCTCACAGGCAAAGCGCTCCCGGCTGCGCTCCTGATCCTCCTCGTCGGCCTCCCCATGGAGTACAGCCAGGCTCCCAAGCCCCGCCTCGTTGGAAAACACCCCTCTGGAAATCCCGTATCTGACTGCTCTGCTCACAAAAATTCCAGCCATCCCTCCTGCCGCGCTGTCCACAGAGCAGGCATCCCGGAAAATCCCGGCAAACACAGACGGAATTTCGGGAAGATTCGCCAGAATCACAGCTGCGCATAACCCCATATAGAATGCCGCCGAAAACGGAACAAGCCCCACCGCCGCCTGGGAGATGCGCCTGGCTCCCCCGAATATCACTGCCATTACCAGAGCCGTCAGGACAAAACCTGTCACAGTCAGAGGGATTCCGGCTGAAAAAGCGGCACTCTCTGCAACAGAGTTGGCCTGTACCATGCTTCCCATTCCCAGAGATGACAGAATGCAGAGCACTGCGTAAAGACAGCCGAGTCCCCTCATGCCAAGCCCCCGTTCCAGATAGGCATAGGGACCGCAGATTGGACGGAGGTCTGAGCCCAGATAGCGGTATTTTCTTCCCAGATAGACTTCCGCATAGGCTGTCATCATCCCAAGCAGCGCCGAGGCCCACATCCAGAACACAGCTCCCGGTCCGCCCATGGTCACGGCTGTGGCCACCCCTGCAATATTTCCCGTCCCCACAGTGGCCGCAAGGGCTGTACAGGCCGACGCGAACTGTCCCTTTTTCTCCCGGGTACGCCTTCCCGCTGCAAGGCTCCCTGCAGTTTCCCTCCACCACACATTGGCCCGCAAGACCTGAAAGAAGCGGAACCGGATGGTAAAGTAAAGTCCCGTCAGAAGAAACAGAGCCATCAGCCATGGCCCCCAGACCAAGTCACGCAGAAACTGAATCATATTTCATGCCAATGTCCTTTTTAACTATTTATTCCCCCGTTCCTTTGAATATGTTACTTTGAATATATTACATCTCCCCGTCTTCTCCCTGCCATATTTTCCATGGGCCTTTTATATTTTACACTTTCCCCCTGCACCTGCCGAAAATTTTGTGATATAATGAGCGCAAGCGAGCCTGTGGGAGCTTGCTCACACAAGGCGAGCGGCGAATGACGATCACAGGCTGTGCCTGTGATATAATGAGCGCAAGCGAGCCTGCGGGAGCTTGCTCACGCAAGGCGAGCGGCGAATGACGATCACAGGCTGTGCCTGTGATATACTAACTCCAAAGCGGGAACGGATATACGCGTCTCATGGGCCGGATTCCCTGCTCGAATTAATGAAGAAAGAGGGCTTTTCGCTATGCCAGGTTTTACTACTCACTATATTTTTGGCATGAAATCCTACAATGATCTTCCAAACAACCAGCTCAAGCACATTATTGCAAAACACCGCTGGCTCTACCAGCTGGGTCTGCAGGGGCCGGATATGTTCTTTTACTATATTCCCGTCCTGCGGCACAGGGATTACAGAAACGTGGGTTCCTACATGCACGAGCACCATGTCAATGAGTTTTTCCGGTGCTCCCTGAACCGCCTCTCCCATCTGAAGTCGAAGCAGCAGCGGGAGCAGGCTGTCGCCTATCTGGCAGGTTTTATGAACCACTACATCGCAGACTATGTCTGTCATCCTTACGTGTACGGCCGAATCGGCTATGACGTTTCCAACCCGTCCGCCGTCCATCACGGCAGACATGCGGCGCTGGAAAATGATATTGACGCTATTCTCCTGTATAAATATAAAAAGAAAAAGCCGTCTGAATTTAATCAGACGGCCACCATCTGCCTGAACGGACAGGAAATGCAGTTCGTATCACATTTTCTGTCAAGCTGCATCAATGACGCCTACTATCCTATCACCTACCGGAATAACTTCCAGGTAAAGCCTTCCATGGTGCACCGCTCTATCTGGGCCATGCGCTTTGGCTGCCGGACTCTGGCAGACAAATCCGGCAAAAAAAGAGGCGGCATCGCCCTGGTGGAATCTATCTTTGTGAGCCACCCGGTGGCCTCGGCAAAGCTGGTGACAGACACTTTCACCCAGCCCAGGAAGTGCTGCAACCTGGATCACGAGCCCTGGTGCAACCCGTGGAACAAGGCGCTGGCCTCCACCGACTCCTTTGTGGATCTGTTTCACCTGACTCTCAGAAAGGTGAGCAGTGCCTACTATTTCTTCAACGCCTGCCTGTCCAGCAGCGTTCCCTTGGAAGAGCAGGATTTCCACCAGCTCCTCACAGAGCTTGGAAATTATTCCTATCACAGCGGGCTGCCTGTAAGCTAGGCAGGCAGCGTCTCAGCCTTCTGTTTTCTCGTAATACTTACCGAGAAACGCCCTCGTCCTCTCATTGTCTGAGGCGAACACCTGCTCCGGACTTCCCTCCTCCACAATGACTCCGCCTGCCATGAAGATGACCCGGTCGGATATATCCTTTGCAAATGCCATCTCATGGGTGACAATCACCATGGCAATTTTCAGGTCTGCCAGGGACTTGATTACCTTTAAAACCTCCTGGGTCAGCTCCGGATCCAGCGCTGAGGTGGGCTCGTCAAAAAACAGGATTTTAGGATTCAGGGCCAGAGCCCTGGCGATGGCCACCCTCTGCTGCTGGCCTCCGGACAGCTGGCAGGGATACATGTCCGCCTTGTCTGAGAGTCCCATCTTTTCCAGAAGAGCCATGGCCTCCCTTTTCACCTCGTCGCGCCCCCGTTTCTGAACATGGATGGGCGCGTCCATGACATTTCTGAGAACGGAGTAATGAGGAAACAGATTGAAATTCTGGAAGACAAGTCCGTAGAGAGCGCGCAGCTCCCTAAGCCTCTTTTTGTCCGCGTACTGTACCCGGCCATCCCCCTCATTCCAGACTGCCGGTTCTCCCTCATAGACCACAGAACCCCTGTCCATGGTTTCCAGCATGCAGGCACACCTGAGAAGTGTGGATTTTCCCGAGCCTGACGGGCCGATCACCGATACGATCTCCCCGTCCTTTACGCTCAGAGAAATATCCCTGAGCACCTTATTTTCTCCAAAAGATTTTTCAATGTTTTTGATCTCTAATATATTCATCCCTATATCCGCCTATCTGCCTTTTCTTCCTATTATCAGGACATGCTGCCTCAGCCTTTCCGGCCAGGCCTTCTGTCAGCTGTAATAATTCAGCCTTTTTTCCGCATGCTCCATCACTACAGCCACTAAAAGGTTAAATACATAGTAAAACAGTCCCGCCGCCACAAAGGGAATCATGCTGACCTGAGAGGAGGCCAGAGCCTTGGCGACTGTGAACATTTCCATCACGCTGATGGTAAATGCCAGGGAGGTGTCCTTCACAAGAGTGATCACCTCATTCGTGATGGAAGGCAGAATCCGCTTTATCACCTGGGGAAAGATAATTCGAAAGAAGGTCTGCGTCCTGCTGTAGCCCAGCATCTTTGCAGCCTCATACTGGCCGGCCGGCATGGACTGAATACCGCTGCGGTAAATTTCCGCAAAATAGGCCGCATAGTTGATCACAAAGCCGATAAAGGCCGCCCACAGCCGGTAATCATTTCCCACCCGGATTCCCAGCAGGTAATAGGGGCCGAAATACACCACCATAAGCTGAAGCATCAAGGGCGTTCCCCTCATAATGGATATGTAAAACTTAACGATCGTCCTTATGACGGGATTCTTTGACATTCTCCCGAATGAGATGAGAAGCCCGAGAGGAAGGGAAAAGATGAGCGTCACTGCAAAGATCTCAATGCTGGTTCCCATGCCTCCTGCAAGCTGTTTTAAAATCTGAACTAAATCCATGGCTGTTTCGTCCCCTGTTCTGTGTTATCCTGATGCGGCTCTCTTATTTGCCGATTGTCGTAATATCTTCTCCAAACCACTTCTCGGAGATTTCCTTCATGGTTCCGTCTGACGCCATCTCATCGAGAACTGTCTGAACCTGATCTCTCAGCGCCTCATTTCCCTTCTTAAAGCCGATGGCATACTCCTCAGACGCCAGTGTGTCGTCAAGGATCTTGAATCCTCCGTTCCGCTGCTGGAGCTGGTAGCCGGCCACGATCACATCCATGGCAATGGCGTCCACGCTTCCCATTTCCAAATCCATAAATGCCGTATTGTAATCCGGCGTTGTCTGAAGGGCTGCAAAGCTCTCTGTCAGCTCCGGCATCTCTTTCAGCGCAGCCTCTGCGGAGGAGTCAGCCTGAACCTCCACAATCTTTCCGGCCAGATCGGCTGTGGACTCAATTCCTGAATCCTCCAGAACCACCACTACCTGACTGTTTTCCATATACGGCTCAGACCAGGTGTACTCATCCTCCCTGCCTGTCATGGTGAAACCGTTCCAGATACAGTCGATGTTTCCGGATTCCAGTTCCATGTTTTTTGCATCCCAGGCGATTGGCTGAGGAACAAAGGTAAGTCCCAGGCGGTCAGCCACCTCTGCCGCCAGTTCCAGGTCAAAGCCTGTGTACTCTCCGTCGTCCCCTACGAAGCCCATAGGCGGAAAATCCTGATCAAAACCTACGGTAAAGGTATCTCCCGCTGCCTTGGTCTCTCCTGATGCGGCCTTTTCTCCCGCTTCTGCCGAAGCCCCACCTGAAGATTCTGCCGTCTCTGCTCCTGCAGCTTCTGTCTGGCTTGCCGAGCTCTGCGCCGCTGTCTCAGGCTCCTCCGTCTTAGCGTTTGTGGAGCAGGCGGTCAGGGAAAATACTAAGGCTGCTGCTGTCATTACACTGAATACTTTCTTTTTCATAATCGTTTTCCTCCTCAATTCTGTGGTGCTGCCTGCTTCCCATCTGCAGTCCCTTCTCGCTCAGGGTGTGCCAGGCATGATTAACATGTCGTTTTTTATCGTGCTATCATAGTAGCATAGTAAAGTGTTTTTGTAAAGCAAAACTTTTATTTTTTTTACGCTGCCTCCAAAGGGACAAGTTCCGTGCAGGCGTTTTCCGCCTGCGGCGGGGCGCGAAAGCGGCATTCTTCCTTTTCGCCGCAGTGCGATCCCCGCGAAGCGTTTTTATATAACGGGGAACGAAGTTTCCCGTTATATAAAAAACGGGCCTGCGCCCAATAGGCGCCGCCCGCTTCGTTTTTCCTGTACTATATATGCTTTTCCTGCCGTTTTCTGCCACTTCACTTCTCTCAGCAAAACGTCTCAGAGCCTTCCCACAGACTGAGGCCTCTACTGGGCTGCCGCTTCTGAGGCTCCCTGAGTTTCACCTGCCGCGTCCGTACTCTCAGCGGAAGCTGTCTCCTCTGCGCTCTCCCCGCTTTCTGCTCTGTCCATAGCTTTCTGAATCTCGCCGGCGCTTGGAAGTACAAATTCCGTTCCTGCCGGGTAGCTTGCGCTGATCAGCCAGGTGGACTCATCATCCTGGGTGCTCTCAGGGGCAATGCCGAAGGAAAGCCCGTACCTCTTCCAGAGCCCGCCGTAGGACGTGTCGCTGGACCTTTCGATGGAAAAGTCCTGTGTGGCAATCATATCGTTAAATCCCTTTATCAGTGTATCTGCATATTCAGCAAGCTCTGAGGATGGGAAGTCATCCTTCACAACCCAGACAAGCATAATCTCTTTTTTCTCCGGCTCAAGCAGGAAATGGAAGTCCACGCTGTAAGGGTATTCGTCGGTGTCCTCAAACATATCCTCTGCGTCTGTGCTTGCCTGCTGCCAGTCAATCTCTACATCATCCTTCACATCAAAGTCTGGCTCTCCTGCTACTGTCCCTTCTGTACTGTCAGGCTGGACAATGTTGCTCTTGGGAGCGCATCCAGACAGCGCAGCAGCGCAGGCCAATAAAACCAGGATTTTTTTCATTGCGTATACCTCCTTACTTCGTAATTGGTATTATATAATATCCCTCCTTGTTTTTACAGGGATTTTTGAAAAATTCAAAAAATCTTCATATTTTCAGCGGTTTCTTAAAAAATCCTTTACATACCAAAGGCCCCAGGCTTCGCCGGAATCCTTTCACCGGGCCGCCTGGGGCACCATTTTTCTCACTCTGCCTTTTCCTTCTCTTATTTCGTCTGACAGCCGCGCTCTCAGCGCTCCTCCACGCAGTTTTTTCCGTCCGGATTCTTCCTTCCGTCTATGTTCTGCGTCTCCTTGACGATATAGATCGGCCTGTCCTTTAACTCTGTAAAGAGGATTGCGATATACTCTCCGATGATCCCCACCAGCATAAACAGCATGGCGAACATAAAGCAGAGCAGCACCACAATCGTCGCGTATCCGCTTGGCGCTCCGTGGACTACTCTTCCGTAGATAGTGTAGATCATCACAAACACACCTAAAAGTCCCACGATAATGCCTGAATAGATTCCCAGCTTTAATGGAAGGTCCGAGAAGCAAAGTATCGTATTAATGGAAAATTTGAACAGCTTTTTCAGGCTGTACTTGCTCTCTCCCGCCACTCTGGCCCTGGCTTCGTACTCGATATTGGTGCGGTTAAAGCCGATGTTCTGCACATACCCTCTCAGGAAGCGCACCTTCTCCCTGTAGCTTTGCTTCAGCACCTGGGCCGCATTGGCCGTCATGGCAAAGAAGTCGGAAGCGTTGGCTTCCAGCTTTACATCAGAGATGGTATTGATCACCTTGTAGAAACCGCCGGAGGTTATATTTTTAATGAGGCCCGCAGACTTGTTCTTCGTCCGCACCATGTTGATGACCTCATATCCCTCCTCAAATTTTTCAATGATCTGTCTCACGCACTCCGGCGGATGCTGCAGATCCGCATCCATGCACACCAGTGCATCTCCGTCAAAGTGGTCAATCCCGGCGATCATGGCAGCCTCATGGCCAAAGTTTCTGGAAAAATTTACGAGCTTTACCTTCTCATCGCGGCCGGCCAGCTCCTTCAGTATGGAAAGGGAGCCGTCCGTGCTGCCGTCATTGACAAACAGCATCTCGTAATCCCAGGGAAGGCCGTCAAACACAGGCTTTGACTCACTGTAAAACTGCCTCAGGGCAGATTCCTCATTATATACCGAAACAATAATCGAAATTTTCTTCATTTGCGTTTACTCCTGTCAGACAAGCTTCCTGCATGCTTCTGAGGCCCATCCACGTCCTCTTCTGCAAAACAGGCTTTCCGTACATCCCGGCACGTCCTGCCGCCCCCTAATCCAGAATCTCAATCTCGATGCTGGAATGGGCCGGAACCTGCTTTTCCCTGGGCGGCAGCTTCATGTAATCGCCGTAAATCCAGGTCAGCACGTGATCGTACCCCTTGGGCGCCATGAGGACTGTGTCCTCAAATTCCAAATCCACGGTTTCCTCGCACCAGTCCGCATCCAGCGTCACATAGAGATAGTCCGGCTGGTAGTTGCTGTAATACCGTTTGTCCGTCTTTTTCTTCCAGTCCTTGGCCGCAAGCACCGTCTGAAGCTTTATGAGAAACGGCATGGGAATCAGTTTTCCCACTGTGGAGAGAACTCCCACTCTCACCTTGTCCGCCAGGCTGTACTTGGAAAAGTCAATCTGATCCCTGTGTCCGATGGCCATGCCGTAGACCACCTTCTGAAGAAATTTGGCAAAAAATGCCCCGAATTTTCCCTCCGGCAGACGGTCCAGAACAAAGAGGTCCACCCAGAGATGGTTCAGCTTCCCCTCGTAGAAGCGCATCTGCCCATTGTCCTCGTGGACGCGGCTGTTGTCGTACAGAATCCTTGTGGTGAAGTCGTAGAACACCCGTCCTCCCCGTATATCCTGGGGCCTCAGAAGCGTCATCCCTTTCGGAAGCTCACGCTCTGCCACTTTCAGGAATTTTTCGTAGTTGGGGCGGGTGAACACCACATCCGCATCGTCGTCCCAGGGAATAAAGCCCTTATGGCGGACAGCTCCCAGAAGCGTTCCCGAATCCAGCATATACTGGATCCGGTACTTTCGGCAGATCCGGTCAATCTCCTTTAACAGCTTTAAATTTGCCTCGTGAACCCTCGTCAGGTCACTGTGTTCCCTCTCTTCCATGAAATAGCTCCCTCCGGCTTTTTTCGTTCGGCAGCTTCTGCCTGTCCTCTGTCTCCCCCTGCTTTCTGCAGGCTATGGCCTAAAGCGTATCGATAGCCTCCCGGATCACAGACGCCATGTAATCGATCATCTCGTCAGTCATTCCCGGATAAACGCCTACCCAGAAGGTATCCGCCATGATACGGTCTGTATTCTCAAGGGTTCCGGCTACCCGGTATCCCTGGCCGCCTGCTCTCATCTCATCAAAGCAGGGGTGCTTGATCAGGTTTCCAGCAAAGAGCATTCTCGTCTGGACTCCTCTCTCCTCCACATACTGGACCACTCTGTTTCTGTCGACGCCCTCCCGGCAGGTGATGAGAAATCCGAACCAGCTCGGATCAGAGTGGGGGCAGGCCTCCGGCAGAATCAGCTTCTCCTCTGTTCCCTTAAGTCCCTCTCTTAAGCGGGCGAAGTTGTGCTTTCTCCTCTCCACGAAGGACGGGAATTTTTTGAGCTGGGCGCAGCCCACAGCGGCCTGCAGATCCGTGGCCTTTAAATTATAGCCAAAATGGGAGTACACATACTTGTGGTCATATCCCAAGGGCAGCTCCCCGTACTGGCGGTCAAAGCGGTGGCCGCAGAGATTGTCATGGCCGGACGGGCAGACACAGTCCCGTCCCCAGTCGCGGAAAGAGCGGGCAATCTTATTTAAAAGAGGGTTGTCCGTGTAGACCGCGCCCCCCTCTCCCATGGTCATGTGGTGGGGCGGATAGAAGCTGGATGTTCCGATGTCTCCCACCGTTCCTGTAAACTTCATGGTTCCGTCTATCTCGTAGCGGCTTCCCAGAGCATCGCAATTGTCCTCCACCAGCCACAGCTCGTGTCTGTCGCAGAACTGCTTCACTGCCCCCAGGTCAAAGGGATTTCCCAGAGTATGGGCAATCATCACCGCCTTGGTCTTTTCTGACAGGGCCTCCTCCAGCCTGGTCACGTCAATATTGTACTGGGGGATTGTGACGTCCACAAACACGGGAACCGCCCCGTACTGGATCACCGGGGTCACGGTTGTGGGGAAGCCTGCGGCCACCGTGATCACCTCATCCCCTCTCTTCACCCTGCGCTCTCCGAGAAGCGGGGAGGTCAGGGTCATAAAGGCCACCAGGTTCGCCGAGGAGCCGGAGTTTACCAGGGAGCAGTACCTTACCCCCAGATATTTTGCCAGCTCCTCCTCAAACTCATCCGTGTACCGTCCCGAGGTCAGCCAGAATTCCAGCGCACTGTCCACCAGATTGACCATCTCCTGCTCATCATATACCCGGGACGCGTAGGGGATCCTGTCCCCTGCCTTAAAGGGCGCCTTTTTATTATGATATTCCCTGCAATAATCGGCAACCAGATCAAGGATCTGCCTGCGGGCTTCTCTCTCGTTCATATTCTATCCTTTCTGTTCCTTTATTTCACTGCAGCCTTATTCCTGCTGCCATGCTGCGGCGAAGGCCTGCGGGCCTTTTGCCGCAGTGTCCTGCCATGGGACAGTCTGTGCTTTTGTGCTTTCTCTCTATGTCTCAGAAAACTCCTCTATCTGCCGGTCTGTGACTGCTCTCACATCGCCGCCTGAAAGCCAGAGCTTCGACCATTCCACCGTCTTTTTCACGGCTTCCTCCACATGCATGCCCGGCTTCCAGCCAAAGGTCTTTTTCACTCTCGAACAGTCCAACTTCAGGAAGTTTGCCTCGTGGGGGCCTCCGTCGCTGCGGTTCATCCATCTGAGATTCTCACCCCAGAGGCTGCAGAAGAGATCCACAAGCTCTCCTGTTGTGAGACAGTCTGCGTCGTCGGGCCCTACATTATAGTATCCTGCAAAGGACGGATCCTCATACTGGGCCATAGCCACGGTCAGGTAGAGAAAGAGGGGATCCAGCACATGCTGATACGGTCTGGTGGAATGGGGATTTCTCACCACAATATTCTCGCCTTTTTCTGCCGCCCTTACACAGTCCGGAATAATCCTGTCGTTTGCGAAGTCGCCGCCGCCGATGACGTTGCCTGCCCGGCAGGTGGAAACAGCGGTGGAGCTGCCGGCAAAAAAGGATTTCACATAGCTGTGTGTCACAAGCTCAGAACAGGATTTGCTGTTGGAATAGGGATCATAGCCGTCCAGGCGATCTGTCTCCCGATAGCCGTACTCCCACTCCCTGTTCTCGTAAACCTTGTCCGTCGTCACATTCACCAGGGAGCGGACAGACGGGGTGAGCCTTGCGCACTCCAGGAGGTTGACCGTTCCCATCACATTCGTCTCATAAGTGTAAACCGGATCCTTATAGGAATCCCGGACAATGGGCTGTGCTGCCAGGTGGAGCACGATCTCCGGCTGTGTCTCCTCAAACACCTGCTTCATGTGTCTCAGATCCCTCACATCTCCTGTTACGCTGTTCATCCGCTCTGACAGTCCGAGAAGCTCAAAGAGGGACGGCTCCGTGGGAGGATTTAAGCTGTAGCCCGTCACCCTGGCTCCGGCCAGGAGAAGGATCTCGCTGAGCCATGAGCCCTTAAAGCCTGTATGTCCCGTGATGAGAATCTTCTTTCCCCTGTAAAAATCTAAGACTTCCTTTTTCTTCATCTGTCTTTTCCGCTCTCTTTCTTCACTCTGATTTTCTTTTTATTCTATCAGTTTTCCCAGGTTTTCCACGGGGCATTGCCGCTCTGCCACAGCTCCTCCAGGTGTTTTTTATCCCTCTGGGTGTCCATGCAGTGCCAGAAGCCGTTATGGCGGTAGACCATCAGCTGGTGATCCCGCGCCAGGTTTTCCAGAGGGGCCTTCTCGAACACGGTGGAATCGCCCTCAATATAGTCGAACACCTTCGGTTCCATCACCATGAAGCCGCCGTTTACAATCTTACCGTCGTCGTCATTTTTTTCCCGGAAGGCTGTGATGGCTCCGCTCTCGTCCACCTCCAGGACTCCGAAGCGCTGCCCTACATTGACGCCTGTGATCGTGGCAATTTTCCCGTGCTCCCTGTGGAACTTCAGAAGCTCGTCCAGATCCACATCGGAAACTCCGTCCCCGTAGGTCAGCATGAAGGTCTCATCCCCCACATAGTCTCTGATCCTCTTGATGCGGCCTCCTGTCATGGTGTGAAGCCCTGTGTCCACCAGAGTCACCTTCCACGGCTCAGAATAATTATTGTGAACCTCCATCTGGTTATTGGCCAGGTCAAAGGTCACATCTGAGGTGTGAAGGAAATAGTCTGCGAAAAATTCCTTTACCACATACTGCTTGTAGCCCAGGCAGATGACAAACTCATGAAACCCGTACTGGGAGTAGTGCTTCATAATGTGCCACAGGATTGGCCGTTCCCCGATCTCCACCATGGGCTTTGGCTTTAAATGGCTCTCCTCGCTGATGCGGGTCCCGAAGCCTCCTGCGAGTATTACAACCTTCATTTCTTACCTCCTCATTTTCCGTCACCGCTTCAGGGCCTCGTCTGGCTGCGAAACGCCTCCATTCCCGGAAACGGCCGGTAATCGAACTCCACATCTTCCGGGAGATCGTAATATTCCCTCATCCATACGATCATGAAGGAAAAATTCTCATCATAAACCACCTCATTTTTGCAGAGCAGGTCAGGAAGCTCGTAGACTTCTATCGAATCAATGTCTGCGCCGTTCTTGATCGCCCTCGCGCTCTCCTTAAACACTGCGTCATCGTACATGAGAACCTCGTAGTTGGACCGGTAGCCCTGGTAGATATTTCTGAGGTTCGGAATACTGACAGCCGACAGATAGAGGAGGGCAGCCAGTGAAACAACCGGCAGCCTTCCGGCCTCCCTCAGAAGGGCCTTCCCGTACAGGTAGGCAAACAGGAGCCATGACAGGTACAGGAACGGGTAAAAGATTCTCAGGGGAACCTCCGGCACAATGGCTGCCGAGCCTACAGACAGCACAGCTGCTGAAAATACAAAGGCTCCAAACGGCTGGTTTTCTTTCCTATAGAATAATATCACTTCCACAAAACAAAAAGCAATATATATCAGCAAAAGATTCGCCGCCGCCCCTGAATAATTTCCCGGCGGGAACACGGACAGCTTCTGTTTCATCAGATGGCCTGCAAACACCGCCGCCGAAATCCCTGAAAACGCCAGGTGAAGGGCCGCTCCTGCTCTTCCCCGGCCTCCTGCCTGACGGGCCATCACAAGGCCCAGAAAGATCATGACAGGGAAGAAAAAGAGCAGATAGCGCAGGTTGTCTCCGGAAAAGAACAGGTTCATCAGCAGAGGGATGTTCCTGCCAAGCTTTCCGAAAAAGCTCAGGGAGGCAAAAGCCGCATTGCCCTCACTGTTCATTCTGGCGCTTACGGCAGGGGAGAGAATGATTATGAGCCCTCCCGCCGCGCAGGCTGCAAAGGTAAGGCCGTCGTAAATCCTAAGTCTTCTGTTTCTCAGAAATTTGTACACAAGGCAGATAACGGCAAAAGAAACCGTGGTGACAAACCACTGTTCCTGGGACCAGGCAGCCAGAAAGCCCAGAAGCACACAGGCTCCTGCCCGGATAAGCCCGGGCTTTTCCCCAGGCCCATAGAGAGCAGTCCTGTAGAAGCAGAGGGCAAAGCCCAGAAATGTGATGGCCGGCACAACGTAGATAAAGCTGGCTGCATACCAGTAAGTGCCCATTCTCTGAAGCATGATCCCCAGAGTTCCATAGAGCAGACAGAGAAAAGCCGCCAGCAGTATCTTTCCAAAAGGAGTAAGCCCGGCGGATTTCCCTTGCTGTTCCTCCCCGCAAACCTCTCCTGCGCTCAGACTGCCCTCCAGCATTTTCTGGACAGTCAGAAAGATCATCACCAGCACAGCCAGCACAGCCGTAGCCATAAATACCTGGACTCCCCTGATTCCACCTATCATGTGTACGAAGCAATAGAGGAACATATAGAGAAGCCTTCCATTGGAGTTTACATAATGTCCCTTTATAAAAGCCAGAAGATCCGAAAAGCCATAGTCAGCTCCAGCCACAGGGATATTGGTTCCGTAGCTCAGAGACAGATAGCCGTAGTCATCGTAGTAGATGAACACCTTCCCGAACTGCATCAAGAGAAACAGATAAAACACCGCGAATACTGCGATATATGCGTATTTCGGACACCGCTTCATCATCTCTCCTCCTTATTGTAGAAAATGTTGAGATTGTTTTCGTCGAGGATCTCAAGGGCTTTCCGGGCTCTCTTCCCGTCCGTGTGGAGCGCTTCACCCAGAGCCTCATCCGTCTCATTTTTGTAGTTGAGGGCAGTTTCCTCTGCTATCCTCAGGGATTCCTTTCTAAGGGGTGCCTTTAAGAGCTCCTGCCTGGTGGTGTAGAAATTCCCCGCCAGCAAAAGAACAGCAAAGACAGCGGCTGCAGCCGGAAGAATCCTTTCAGCCAGACTTTTCCTTCCCCCATCTGTTCTCCTTTCCTTTATTATCGAGAACACTGCCGCAAAGGTAAGGAGGATTCCAAAAATACCCATCTCATACTGGATCGCATACCGGGACGCCATCCCATAATTTTCCTGCAGAAAGATCCACCTGGAATAGAATACCAGGCAGTGGTTGACTCCGCCTGTCAGAATCAGCAGAAGCGGAAAAAGCGTTCTCTCAAAGACGCGGAATCTGACATTCAGATAAAGGGCGAAGAGATAGAAGGCGATTACCACCGCCCCCAGAAGGCAGACACCCTTTCCCGTTTTAATCACTCCGGAAATAACCTCAATTCCCAGTACCGGAGAGGCAAAGGCCTCCAGAAAGAATTTCACAAAAAACTTCGGATCTGCCAGGAGCGCAGACACCAGGGAGGCATCCGTCGCCCCTCTGTATTCATATACAGCAAAATGGCTGCTCAAAAGATAGAGTCCCAGGGCGCCCAGCACAAAAGCCAGATCCAGCGCCCACTCCCGGTTCACTGTCCGCTCTGTTCTGAATTCCTTCAGGAGAAGGGCTCCATAGGCCAGAGTCAGGATCAGAGAGTAGCTGCCGCAGTAAGGCCCTGCCACAAGCAGAGTGAGAAGGGGCGGAAGCGCCTTTAAGAATATCCTGTCATACTTTCTCTCCTCCCCGCCTGCCACCCGGTCTAAGATCACAAAATTCCAGTAAAAACCGGCGATAGACAGAAAGCATACCCAGCCGCTTCCGTTTCCCAGCATCTCCCACTTGTTCAGGCTGAACAGGAGAAGCATGATGACGAGAAACCATGGGGCATAGCCGCGTTTTTCCCGGCAGTAGGCTGCAATGGCCAGGGCAGAGAGGCCATGGCTTAAAACGCCGAGCACCATATCAAAGGCGGGGCTGTAGTGAAACAGCGCCACATTGATGATTCTGCCAAGGTAGGTGATCGGCACCCTTGTCAGTACATCCGGCACGAAAAACTTTGCAGGATTTCCCACATCCGGCAGGTAAGAGACAATAAGCCTCATATAATCCGTGTAGGCCAGATCTGTAGTTGCAATTTTTAGGTAATAGAGGCAGAACACCACTCCCAGGGCAGGGAACCCCAGATAAAACAGCCTTTTTCCCAGTTTCTGATTCATACTCCTTATCCTTTCCTGTGTCTATCTATCCGCTCATCATTACAGCTTCCCAAAAGCCTATCTGGCTGAAGGGAAAAAATGCTCTTCTAACATCAGGCACAGGGCGTGGTAAATGGGCAGGTGAAGCTCCTGGATCTTGTAGGTTTCCTGCTCAGGAGCGACGATGCACACATCGGACTTTCCCTTCATCTTTCCTCCGTTACGGCCGGCCAGTCCGATCACTTTCATTCCCTTTGCGCGGGCAGCCACAGCGGCCAGAACCACATTTTCAGAATTTCCGGAGGTGGTGATCCCCAGGAACACATCTCCCTCTCTTCCGTAGCCAATCACCTGCTGGGCGAAGGCCATACCAGGGTCCACATCGTTTAAAAAGGCTGTGGTCAGGCCATTGTGCCCTGTCAGGGCAATGGCGGGAAGCCCCTGCTGAAGTTTTCCGGCCAGGGCTTCTCCCCTCTCCTGGTCGGCATTTTTCAGGGCCTCTTTTAGTCCCTCATCTAACTCTCTTCTCTTTACAAAGCCCTTCATAAGCTCCCCGACAATGTGCTCACAGTCGGCGCAGCTTCCGCCGTTTCCTGCGGCCAGCAGCTTCCCTCCGGCTGCATAGCAGTCCCTCAGAATCTCATAGGCCTTCTCAATTTCTCCCCTCACCGGAGTGAGCTTCGGGTATCTCTCCATCAGTTCATCCAGGTATCTGTACTCATTCATGTTTTTCCCTTCCTTTCGTACTTCATAGCTTCCAGTTTTCACGGCCGCCTGCGCGGATCAGCGGGTTTCTCCTGCCTGCTTCATCTCGTAAGTGAGGTAGTTTTCATCAAACAGCCTCAGATTCTCTCCCGACTGGCTGTCAGGCCTGCCGTCCAGCTCTACACGGGCCAGCACGTTTCCATGTTCAAATTTCAAATCCGTGAGAGTTCCGCGGCTGATCATCTGGCGCACCAGGCCATAGCTCCACTCCCAGCTTCCCTCCCCGATAAAGCCTGCCTCCACATAGGCATAATCGGCCTTGGCATAAGCCATATACTCCTCAAAAGCCTCTACCGTATTCACCAGCTCCACATTTCCCCAGGGGGAGGTAATATCCTTGTAGGACTGGACTATACACGGGAACTGAAGACAGCCCGGATGGTCACCGAAGGCGATAACTCTCGTGGCAGAGTCCTGGGACAGAATATTCCAGATCTGTTCATTTCCTGTCTGCACCATTTTTTCGTGCTGGAGGGCTTCATGGTTGACCCTTCCCTTATTCACCCACTGAATCTCGGAAAAGCCCAGGCTCCACGCCCAGTTGGACTCAGCGGTCAGAAGCACATTAAAAGCCATAATCGGAAGCAGGAGAAGGCAGGCTGCTCCTGAAAATCTCCGAAAGCCCTTTCGCGAAAGAGACGCCAGAAGGCTGACTGCCCCGACGATAATCCCTGTATACAGAAGCATAAAATAGTTTCCGTCAATCTGGTAAAGCATCACAAGGCTCACCAGATTGACAGCCAGAAACGGCCAGAAGGCTGTGTGGGCGTAGGCGCTTAACAGCCTCTGTCCCCGCTTCCCGGTTTCTCTTTTTTGCGCCTCCGCTGCCAGAAGAAGGCAGGCCGCAAGACAGGCTCCCGTCAGAAACAGGATCAGAGGGCTTCCCCATGCAAACACCACATGGCCCATGTCGTCCCCGGCAGGCATGATCAGCATGTGAAACAGACGTCTGGCCAGCACCGCCCCATTGCTTGCCTCCTCCCAGTTCTGGGGGAGGGCACTGGAGGCAAAGGGATATTTCATCTGAAATCCCAGCTTCTCCAAGATAGAGGTAAAGACAGAGGTCACCGGCATTCCTGTAATAAGCATGGTCCTGGCCCAGATTCCCGTCAGGGCTGCAGCCGGAAACAGCATAAGAAGCCACTGGCGGATCGGCGCCCTGAGCTTCAGAAGCCTTCTGAATATCAGATAGAGCCCGCTCATGCCGAAAATGGCCGTTGAAAATACCAGGGATGTGGACTTCATGGTCAGGGAGAGCAGGTATGCTCCTGCGCTTAAGACCAGCAGGGGAAATCTTCTTTCTCCCGTCTCTCCCGCCTCCTTAATGTATAAGGACATATAGTAGACCATGAAGATCTGAATCAGCCAGGTGATCACATCCGGCTTGGCGGTGATGGACATATTCATAATTCCCGGCACGCAGCTTACCAGAGCTGAGGCTAACAGCGCAAAACGCCTGTCCATATAAAGGCAGGAGAGGCGGTACAGGGCAAAAAGTCCTAATGCTGCAAGCCACAGGTTAAAATACAGAAGATAGCTGTGGCTGGCCAAATCGCACAGGGGGAGGGTAAGCGTTTCAAGCCCCTTGGCATAGACATAGGCCATCCCCACCATTCCGGGATTTTCATAGATCCCGGATCCATTGTCCAGGACATACTCGGAGCGGACACCGTACCAGAGAGTGTCAAAGTCCAGGGCAATATTCATTCTGCCTGCCTGGATAAGCACCATCACAATAAGAAAGGTGATGAGGAGATAAAAAACCGTCCGCCATCTTCCATCCAGCCTGTTCTGACTATCCTCCGGACATCGCCGTCCAGGCTTTCCCGCTTCTGTGCCAGGCCTCCTCTCCCCTGCCACCCGGACTCCCAGCCAGAGCAGAAGGGCGGCACCTGACAGCAGAGAAAACCACCTCAGCTGCCTCACTGCCCCTGCATGGAAGGCGGACAGCAGACAGAAGGCGGCAATAACTGCAGATGTGCCCAGGATGAAGTCAGCCATCCAACCGTCCCGGAGTTCTCTCTGTTTAAACAGAACGACTCTCAGAAAATAGCCCGTCAGAAACAGATAGCCCAGATACAGGGCGGAAACCGCCATAGGAAGAAATACCACATGGGCCCAGTTAAACAGGACAAAGACCAGGGCTGTGAAGCTCCACCGAAACAGCGGCCTGCGTATCAGGAGAAGGCCGCCCCCAATCAGCACGAAGATAAGCGCGATCTCCGCCATCATCTTGGCTGTCTCCGGGGTTTTAAACTGCCAGGAATATGTCCCGTCTCCGGTAAAAAGTGTCACAAACGGGACAGCCACACAGACTGCCCCCAAAACAAGAAGAAGAAAAGCCAGAATCCTCTGGCCTGTCTGCTTTCGTTCCATACTAAACCGCCTCTCTGTCCATACGGCAGATGAGCCGTACAGCCTCTCTCAGATCTTCTGCATACCAGTCATACTCCGCGCTTTCGCCGCCGGAAAATTCCTGTCCCGAAGAGGAGCCCTTCTGTCTCTTACTAAGCTCCTGCTCTCTCTGCTCGGCGCCGTAGCCTGTTCCTACCAGGATGCTCCTGATGCCAAAATTATGTCCTGCGGCCGTGTCAATGAGCTTGTCCCCCACCATAAAAGACCGCTCTCTGTCCACGGGGCAGTCCCTGTCCGCAGCCTCAAACATCCCCGTTTTCGGCTTTCTGCACCTGCACTCTGTCTTGTAGATTCCGATTCCGTGCTCCGGGTGATGGGGGCAGTAGTAAAACGCGTCCACATGGGCGCGGTCCCTGGCCAGAACTTCATTCAGGTAGCTGTGAAGCCTGTCCACATCCGCCTCCGTATAATACCCTCTGGCCACTCCCGCCTGGTTGGTCACCACCACCACGCGAAAGCCCGCCTCATTCAGCTGCCTGATGGCCTCCGGCACCCCCGGTATCAGCTTCAGATCCTCTGGCCGGTAGAGGTAATTGACCTCCACATTCAGAGTTCCGTCCCGATCCAGGAACACGGTTTTCGTCTTTATTTTCTCTCTGTTTCCGGTATCCGGCTTCACTCCGTCGTCCTCCCTGCATGTACCATTTTCAGGGCAGGTTCCTGTTTCCCTGCCCTGCTTTCCTGCTGCCTGCTTCCCATTTCAATTACAGCTTAAAGGTGTAATTCCTGTCAGGCATCCGGACACTGACCTCCCCGTACTTCCACCTCTCACTGTCACAGCACCAGCTCTGGACACCCCGCAGTTCAAAGTTCCAGTCCATGAGCTGTCCGCCCACCTGCTCCATGCGGGCCGCCACCTTGTGCTTGACATTGTAGGGGCAGTACATGAGAAGGAAGCCGCCGCCGCCTGCTCCCAGGAGCTTTCCTCCCAGAGCCCCGGCCTTCTTGGCCTCATCGTAGAGCTCATCGATCTGTGGGTTGGTTATCTTGCTGCTCATGCGCTTTTTGCTCTGCCAGCCATAGTCCAGGAGCTTTCCGAAGCTGTGGAGATTTCCTCTCAGAAGCTCGTCCTTCATGGCGTAGGCCAGAGCCTTCACCTCGCACATGGCGTCAAAGGCATCCTGTTTCTTGTAGTTGCTCACCTGATCCTTGATGATATTTGCGGAAACATGGATATTTCCCGTATAGCACAGAAGCAGGTTGTACTGAAGCTCATGGATAATATCCTTTTTAATCCGCAGCGGGTTTACAATCACATTGTTCCTGCCGTGAAACTCGATAAAGTTAAAGCCTCCAAAGGTGGACGCATACTGATCCTGATAGCCTCCGGCGATTCCCAGGTCAAGTCTCTCCACGCCGTAGGCCAGGTCGGCCATGGCGTAGCCGTCCAGCTCGATTCCCTTCCACTTGGCCATGGCCGAGAGAAGAGCCACCATCACGGTGGAGGATGTTCCCAGGCCTGAGCCGGGAGGCGCATCGCACTGCAGATAGACCTCGCAGCCCTTCTTGATGTCCATGGCCTTCAGGGCTGCTGTCACCAGATCCAGCTTTCCGTCATAGACATAATTTTCCTTTGTATTATATTTCACCGTCATGTCAAAGTCCAGGGAGTGGACCACGATCTGGTCATCCTCTCTGGGAATGATGGAGCAGTATGCGTATTTATTGATGGTGCTCCCGATAATGGCTCCCCCCTGCTCTACGCAGAAGGGCTCTACATCCGTTCCGCCTCCTCCGAAGCTGACGCGAAGGGGCGCTTTCGCGCGAATTACCATGAAACGACTCCTTTCTTTACGTCCTCCTGGAACCTGAAATAATCCTCCGGGATTCCGATGTCGATAAAATATCCCTCATTGACAAATCCTCCCAGGCGTTTTCCCTCCTTCATCCAGCGGGGGATCATCTCCTGCTCCAGGGAGACCTTCCCCTCCGGTATCTCCTTAAGCAGTCTGCGGTCCATCAGGTAAACTCCTCCGTTGATGGTGCCCGGGCGCTTCTCTCCCTCCAGCTTTTCATTGAAGCCGGTGAGCATGCCGTCTGTGAGCGTTGCCGCTCCGTACCGGGAAATATCATCCACCTCCCGAAGCACCAGAGCCATATCGAGGCTCTTTTCTGCCTGCAGCTTCGCCAGGCGGCTGTAGTCCAGACTGTAATAGGTATCTGCATTGAGGACAAAGAAGCGCTCCTCTGTCACAAATCTTCCCGCATTCTTTATGGCCCCGGCTGTGCCGAGAAGCTCCTCCTCATATGCGTAGGACGCACGGATCCCAAGGTTGCTTCCGTCCCTGAAGTGCTCTTCCACCATACTGCCCTTATATCCCACGGCAAAGATAATGTCCGCAATCCCGTGGCGGGCAAGCCCCCTCACCACGTACTCCATAAACGGCCTTCCCTCGATCAGGGCCATGGGCTTGGGCCTGTCGCTTACCACGCTGCGAAGTCTTGTCCCGAGTCCCCCTGCCAGTAAAATTGCCTGCATGTTTCCCTACCTCCCGCTTCCAGAGCCTTCGCAAAGGAGGAGCTCCTCAAAGAGTCTGGAGGATTCTTCCTTCTCCATCAGCCCTGCATAGGCCGCGATGAGCCGGAAGGTTTCCATAAGTCCCCTCACATGGGTTCTCTCCTGGCCGTGGGAGGCGCTGACTCCCTGGCCGATGAGGGCTCCCCGGATATTGTTTCCTCCCTTTAAGGCTGCTGACACATCCGAACCGTAGTGGGGAAATATGTCAACTGTATAGCCGATCCCATACTCCTTTGCCAGGGAAATGAGCCGGTTGGTCATATCGAAATCATAAGGTCCGCTGGAGTCCTTGGCACAGATGGAAACACGGTACTCATCTCCGTTTAAGTCGTCTCCCACGCATCCCATGTCCACTGAGATCAGCTCCTCCACATCTTCCGGGATATAGCTGCACCCATGGCCGACCTCCTCGTAATTGCTGATCAGCATTTTCAGAGTCTGCACCGGCTTCTTCCCCGTGTCGTGAATATACTTTAACACGCCCAGGATGACAGCGACGGAAGCCTTGTCATCCATATGCCTGGATTTGACAAACCCTCTCTCCGTCACCGCAAACTTCGGATCAAAGCTCACGAAGTCGCCGGCTCCGATTCCCAGCTTTTCCACATCCTCTGCCGTGCGCACAATCTCGTCCAGACGGATCTCCATATTTTCCTCCGTTCTCTTCAGCTCCCGGCATCCGTCCCACACGTGTACGGACGGCTGAGTGGTCTGGATGGTTCCCGTAAACTCTCTGCCGTCTCTGGTGAGGATTTTGCAGTAGCTTCCCTCAATCGCCTCCATCATCATGCCTCCCACCTGGGTGAAGGCAAGCGTGCCGCCGGCCCGCACGGAGCGCACCATGGCCCCCAGAGTATCCACATGGCCGGAAAAAGCCACAACCGTTTCTGTCTGTCCGGGAACTGTGATAATCAGGCCGCCCTTGCGGTTGTACTCCGTCTGAAAGCCAAAGCCCTCCGCCTCCCTGCGGACGATCTCCATGACCTTTCCGGTGCAGCCGGAAGGGCTTGGGGTGTTCACAATCTTTTCCAGTGTGTCTAAAATATATTTCATATATTCCATCTTTTTTCTCCTTTTGTACACTTATTTGCCGTATATGCCCTGAGCAGACATGGCAGGACAGACAGAGGACAAAACCGGACGGTCTGCCGCAGCCGTCGCTGCCATATGGGCATCTTTGGCAAGGCACGAACTGTAAACATTCTATCACATATCCCCTGTATTTTCTAGTATTGTCCCGTTTCTGTAAGAAACTCTTCCATTTTCTTTAAACGCTCCTCATTCTGCTCTCTGCCCCTGCTGCTCACCAGCCCGGTCAGAACCTCCATGGTCATGACGAGGCTTACATAGGAGTTATAGAAGGAGAGGTTTTCTGTACTGTTTAATAGAATTGCCTCCGCCCCGGCGCAGACAGGGGAGGATGGCCTGTCTGTCACTGCGATGATACGGCTGCCGGCCTTCCTTGCCATGGACGCCGCAAAGACTGCCTCGCTGGAATAGCGGTCATAGGAAATAACTGCCACTGCATCCCTCCCGGTCAGATCCACCAGGGTATCCACCGTCGGGCAGGAGCCGTTGACCACATGTACCCCCGGCCGCACACAGGAGAGCATAACTCCGAAGGAGGCCGCAAATCCGGCGCAGGCGCGAAAGCCCACTAAAAAGACACGCTCCGCCTCGGACAGGATGTCAGCCGCCCGGCTGCAGCTGCCGTAATCGCCGGGGTTCTGATCCCTCTCAATGTTTCTGAGGGCGTTCTGACGGATTGCACCTATCAGCTCCTCGTCTGTCAGCCCGTCGTAGCTTTTGATCTTCTCGTAGGGAATGGGACGGACTTTCATGCCGCCTTCCAGCTCTCTCTTCAGCTCAGCCTGAAGAGCCCGTTTAAACTGGGCAAAGCTCTCAAATCCCAGCCGTCCTGACACGCGCACCGCCGCGGAGGCGCTGACGCCCGCCTTCTTCGCAATCTGCGCCGCCGTCTCAAAACAGGCCTCCTTCTTATTTTTCACGATATAGTCCAGAACGGCCCGATCTCTGGGCGTCAGCCTTGCGGCCGCGATGCGCGCCTCCAGCGTTTCTTTTTCACTGACGGCCGTCCCTCCTTTTTCTCTCTGCTTTTTCGCTTCACCTTCTTCTGCCATCTCTCTCCCCCCTCTCTCTCTTATGCTCTCATCAGCTTTCTCTGTTTTCTTCCTCTCTTCCATATGAACCCTCTTTTCTCTCTTTCTTTTGTTGACAATCCCTGAAATAGTCTTATAATTGTGGTATGAATGATTTTTTATAATTATTATACAATAGTTTTGATTTTTTTAAATCATTTTATTTGTCAGGACAGCAGAAGGAGGACAATCTATGGCCAGAAACATGACGCAGGGAAGTATCACCGGCCACCTGCTTGTATATGCGGTTCCGCTGGTATTCGGAAACCTGTTCCAGCAGCTCTACCACACCGTGGATTCCGTCGTGGTGGGGCAGTTTAACGGAAAAGAGGCGCTGGCAGCCATCGGCGCGGCCGGTCCGATTATGAATATTCTGATTTTTCTGATCGTAGGTCTTTCCATGGGCGCATCTATCATCATGGCAGAGTACTTCGGGGCCGGTGACTTTCCGGCGCTGAAAAAGGAGATGGCCACCTCCATCGTGTCCGGTCTGATCCTCACCGTCATTATCACTGTGCTGGCTGTGGCGGGAAGCGGGCTTTTCATCCGCCTGACGCAGACACCTGAGGAGATCGCCCCTCTGGCATCCGACTATCTGAGAATCGTCACCGCAGGACTGATCTTCACCTTTTTTTACAATATCCTGTCTGCGGGACTTCGGGCCATCGGAGATTCCAAGGCCCCTCTGTATGTGCTGATAATCACAACTGTTGTCAATGTAGTTCTGGACATCCTTCTTGTGGGAACCTTTCACATGAGCGTCTATGGAGCTGCTGTGGCCACTGTGATCGCCCAGGCAGTTTCCTCCCTTCTTCTCTTTGCCTACATCGCTGTCCGGGCAAAAATCCTCTGGGTTCCCGTCAGAGAGCTCCGCATAGACAGGGATTTTCTGAAAAAGACCATTGATTTCAGCTCTGTCTCCGCCCTCCAGCAGACCATGCTGTACCTGGGCCGGCTTCTCGTCCAGTCCGGAGTCAACATGCTGGGCGTGGACGCCGTCGCAGCCTTCAATGCAGTCTCCATCGTGGACAGCTACGTGCTGGCCCCCGGCGACAGCCTGGCCTCCTCCATGACTACCTTTGCGGCCCAGAATAAAGGGGCAGGAACCTTCGGCCGGATCTCGAAGGGGCTGAAAACCATGCTCTGTATTGCGGAGATTTACGTGGCCCTGGTGGCAGTCCTCGTGTTCAGCCAGTGCCGGCTGCTTTTGGGCTTTTTCCTGAAGCCGGAGGAAACTGCGGCGATCGCAGCGGGGATCTCCTACCTGATTCCCATGTCCTTTGGATACCTTCTGTCCGGGATTACCAATACCTTCCAGGGATATTTCAGAGGGATCGGAAACCTGAAAATCACCCTCTGGGCCACCCTTCTGCAGATTCCCATCCGTGTGGCCCTGACCTACCTGCTTTTAGACGCCATGGGTGTTCAGGCTGTGGCAGCAGGAACTATCATCGGATGGATCTGCATGGCCCTGTTTGAGGTATTCTGTTACCGCAGATGGGGAAGATTTGACGAGAGAGGGCTTGTGTGGGAGCGAAAAGGAGGGGAGGCCGGCTGAAAAGAAAAATCGGCGCCCTTGGAAGCCGTTTTTGCTTCCTCAGGTGCCGATTTTATGCACTATTTTCTCAGAGAGCTGTTTTGCAGCAGACGGGCCCATCTGCTTGTTTCTGGCCGAACCGCTCTGACTCTGCAGCGGTATGATTCTGATGCGGGAAAGGCTATCCTTCTATTAAAAGGCTGAGTCTGTCTGCGATTTCCTTCACATTCTCCCTGCTGGTGGCCAGGTTAATCCGGATATATCCCTCATACTCCCTGCCTCCAAACCACTCCCCAAAATCCACTGCGAGTCCGCACCGGTTCTGAACCAGTTCCTTCACTCTTTCTTTTTTCACTGCCCCCGATAAATCAACCCACGCAAGATAGGTTCCCTCCAGAGGTGAGACAACTGCCTCCGGAAGGCTCTGGCTCAGCGCTTCCTTCAGGCAGACATAATTATCCCTGACTAGGCAGAGTGCTTTCTCCAGCCACTGCCTGCCTCCCTGATAAGCAGCCTGCACGGCTATGTAGCCAAAGGCTCCCCCTTCTGTCAGATGGAGCCTCCTGGCCGTCTCGTCATATCTTTGCCGGAGACCGGAATCGGGGATAATCAGAAAGCCGTTCTGGCAGCCTGAAAGATTGAAGGTTTTGGCCGCAGATGTCAGGGTTATCAGAATGCTGTCGTAACTTCCCACAGCTGCCGCCGCCGTCTGCTCCCGCTCCCCTGTAATCAGATCCTGGTGAATCTCATCAGCAATTACAAAAATATGGTTTTCCAGGCACAGGTCCAGAATCGTCTTCAGTTCTTTCCGCGTCCATACGCGCCCCACCGGGTTATGGGGGGAACAGAGAATAAACAGTCTGACCTTTTCCTCTTTGATTTTCCTCTTAAACAGTTCTGTATCCATCCCGTAGACACCGTTCCTGCAGCGCAGAGGGCAGCGAATCAGCCTTCGCCCTGTTTCCTCTGCCGCATGAAAAAACGGATAATAGACCGGAGGCATCACGAGAACGGAGTCCCCCTCCCCGGTCAGCATCTGAATCAGCCAGTAAATGGCCGGCACTACTCCCGGCACAAAGCGTATCCACTCTTTTTTCACCTGATAGGAATGGTACTTTCTCTCCCAGCTGATAAACGACTGCCAGTAGTCCTCCGGCACCTTATAATAGCCGTATACATTAAAGTCCACATACTTTCTGAGAGCTTCCTGCACACAGGCGGGAGCCTCGAAATCCATGTCTGCCACCCAGGCCGGCAGAAGCTCTGCTTTGCCGAACTGCTCCTTAAGACCGTCCCATTTCTCGCAGTCTGTGTTTTTTCTGTCCCTATACTTCACTGTCTCCTGCATTTGTCCATTCCTTCTTCATGATCTCAGACTCACATCCATTGTGATACCTGTGACAGTTCTGGCAGTCAGAAATATCCGGGGCATCATCCCTCCGGATGATTTCAAAGCCAAGCTTTTTATAAAATTCCGGCACCTTGGCATTCAGATACAGGCACTGCGCCCCTCTTTTCCGGGCCTCTGCCTCTGCCCGCTGCACCAGAAGCCTTCCCAGGCCCCTTCCCTGAAACTCCTTTTTTACTGCCACTGTTTTCAGGATGAATACATCCTTGTCGTAAACCAAAGACGCTCCTCCCAGTCTCTGTCCCGTCTCTGTGTCCTTCACCTCCAGACAGGTCAGAAGTCCCTCCGGTACCTCTGAGTCAGGTTCTATCTCAAGCCCTTCCTCAATAAACATGGGAATCATTTCTTTGTAGCTGTCAGAGAGGAGCACCTGATATTCCTGTTTCTCCTCCAGCTTCAGGAACGCCCTGGTACGTTTATTTTTCGGGTTTCTGAAGATTTCCTCTGCTGTTCCCTCTTCCACAATTCTTCCATTCTCCATAAAAATCACCCGATCTGCCACCTTTTCTGCAAACTTCATCTCGTGTGTCACAATGATCATGGTAAAGTGCTGCTCTGCCAGCTTCTCAATGACCTCCAGCACCTCCTGAACCCACTCTGGATCCAGGGCAGACGTGGGTTCATCGAAGAGCAGCACATCCGGCTCTACAGCCAGAGAGCGGGCAATGGCCACCCGCTGCTGCTGCCCCCCTGAAAGAGTGGCAGGATACTGCTGTGCTCTGTCTCCCATTCCCACCTTTTCCAGATAGTATTCAGCCTTTTTTCTGGCCTCCTGCCGGTTCATTTTCTTGGCAAAGATCAGAGGATCCATGACATTGTGGAGAACATTTTTGTTCAGAAACAGGTTGTAGTTCTGGAAAATCATAGCCGACTGCTTTCTCAAGGAGTGAATCTCCTTTTTCGTATGGCTTGCGGCGTCCACCGTTACTCCGCCGATGGTAATGCTGCCCTGATCCGGCGTTTCCAGATAATTCAGGCATCGAAGCAGTGTGGATTTTCCGGTCCCTGAAGAACCGATTACCGCCGCCACCTCTCCCTTCTTTATTTCCAGGCTGAGTCCCTTTAAAACCTCCTGATTTCCGAAACTTTTGTGAAGATTTTCAATCCTTACCACTTTCCTCCCCCTATCTTACATACCCTGCTGAAAATTTTCTCTCCAGCAGCGCCTCCGCCCGTTCCAGCACCAGGATAATCACCCAGTAAAGAAGCATCAGGAGCATATACGCCTCAAAGTAACGAAAGGTCACGGAAGCCCTCAGGTTTGCGGCAGCCGTAATCTCGATAACGCCAATCGTGAAAGCCATGGAGGTTCCCTTCACAATATCCACCAGGTTGTTAAACAGGGACGGAATCGCCACTCTGACCGCCTGCGGAAAAACAATGTGGGCCATTGCCTGCAGGGGAGTCATCCCATGGGCCAGAGCCGCCTCCCTCTGTCCCGCAGGCACAGACAGAAGCGCTCCTCTCACCGCCTCTTTCATATAGGCCGCTGAGTTTAATGTCAGCCCTACAATACATACGGCAAAAGCCGGAATATCTCTCAGCTCGGGGATAAAGGTAGGGATTCCGAAATAGAGGAGAAACAGCTGAGGAATCAGCGGCGTTCCTCTGAAAAATGACACATAGACTGCACACACCTGTCTCAGGACAGGCACCTTAAAATAATCAATCCCTGCAATCACCACAGCCAGCAGCAGGGACAGCACAAAAGACACTGCTGCCAGGCTCAGGGTAGTGGGAAGGGCGGCAAACATCGAGCGGAGGACACTGACTGAAAATTCCCAATCCATATCTAGCCGCTCCTTTTATAATTCCTCGGCGCCTTCCGGCTGCACGGAAATATCCATGTCAAACCATTTTTCTGACAGCTTTTTCAGTGTTCCGTCCTCGTGCATTTCTTTTATAGCCTCTGAAACGACAGAGCACAGTTCCTCTCCTCTTTCCGTCTTAGAAAATGGGTATACATTTGTCTCCAGTACATTCGTATCTCCCAGAATTTTCAGGTTGTCTACCTCCTCCAGCGTGGTAATGCAGGAAGTCTTTGCCCTGGGCCACAGATCGCACCTTCCAAGAGCCACTTCCTGAACAGACATTCCGTCATAGTAGACCGGCTCCAGCTTTACTCCGTACTCCTTCTCGATTGCCTCTACAATCAGCTCATCACTGGTGTTTGTCTCACAGGAGATGGTCATTCCGTCCTTCAGATCATCCATGGACTGAAGCTCTTCGTTGTCTGCCCGCGACAGAAGAGAATAGATATTGTAGGCGTAGGGTTCTGACAGGCAGTAGGCTTCCCTGCGCTCGTCCGTAGCCGATATCTGCTCCCCGACTGTATCCAGACGCTGGTCATTCAGCATGGCCCACATGCCGTCCCACTCCATAATCTGGTATTCTATCTTGTAGCCTGTCCTTTTCCCAATCTCCATCCATACATCATAGTCGTAGCCTGTCAGATTTCCATTTTCATCCGTCTGAATCCACCCTGGTGTAGTCGCCTCACATCCGATGCGGATTACTTTCTCTTCAGCGGCTGCGCTGCTTTCCGTATCCTGTCCGCCTCCTGCACATGCTGTCAGCAGCAGTGCCGCTGCGGTATACACTGCTGCTCTCTTCCATTTTCCGTTCATCCTTTTTCCTCCTCTGTCTTTCAAATATACCTGCGCCTGCCGTTTTTACAAAACAGCAGGCCGTTCTTATAGTTCTCCTCAAGTATATTCCATCTGCAGAGGCAGTTCTAATCGTTTAATATCATATATTGGGTAATTCTATAGATTTTTTCTATAGATTTATTCTCTTCGAAGTTCCTGCACGCTTGAATGCTTTTACATAAAAACCTGTAATTCAAGCAGGAAAAAGTTTTTCTGTTCTTTCTGTCTGCATCCATCGCTTCCACAATACAGTCAGGAGGATGACGCGGGGATTCTTCCTGGAGGAAGTTTGAAACGCATCACTCTTCCTCACCATTCGGGCGCTTTGGTCCCATACCTCCTCTGCCTCCCATGCCGCCTCCCATCTGGCCCGGATTGTTCTCGGAGCCGTCGTTGGTGGTGACGTCACCGCCGTTGACAGCGTAGCTTCCATCGCAGTCTAAAGCCGTGTTTCCGTTTCCGCTGCAGGTAAGCTGAAGCGTTCCGCCGTTGATGGCCAAGTCCCCATTGGAATCAATGCAGTCTCCCGCAGAAGTGATGGTAAAGTCACCGCCGTTGATTATAATGAAACTGTCAGAGCCTTCGGAAAATGAATCCTGTCTGGGACGTCCGCCGCCAAAGCCAGAGCTGTCCGCGCCGCCGGCGGAATTGATCCCGTCATCCTGGGATGTTATCCCAAAGCTGCCGTCGTCCACAGTGACAGAGAGGCCTTCAATGCCCTCATAGCAGTATTCAATGCTGAAGGATCCCCCCTGAATGGTGACTGCGGCATCTGAGTGGACGGCGTCGTCTCCGCTTTTCAGCTCAAATTCACCGTCCGAGATGAGAATATCGCCTCCTGCATGGATGGAATCGTCTGCCGTATCCATGACAAAGGCTCCCGAAGCAATCGTGACAGTCCCGTCAGCCTTGATTCCCTTCTGGCTGACAGTGTCTTTCTCCTGGGCGGCCGCGGCCTGCGTCTCGATTTCTCCCTGCCGTCCAAAACCCCTGCCGTCGCTGGCCATGACGGCACTGGCGCTGCCTTCTCCCGCAGTAACGGAAACCGTTCCGTTTTCAATCAGCAGGTAACTGGCTGCGCTGATTCCGTCGCCGCCTGCGGCAATAGTAAAGCTTCCGTCAGCAATATATAAAAACCCCGAACTGCTGTCATCCTTATTTTCTGCATGTATGCCGTCTTTGCCGCTGGAAATCGTGTAGGTTCCCTTTGCTATGCGCACGCTGTCCTTTCCGGAGATTCCATGGTCTGCAGCAGTGATGTCATAGGTTCCGCCTGTGAAAACCAGGTCATCCTTGGAGACAATACCGTGACCTGCCGAAGCGGAAACGGTCAGGGTTCCCTCGCCGTTTAAGGTCAGATCTGATTTGGAAAAGATCACGGCATCGATATTATTGTCATCGACTGCCGCGTACTCATCGCCGTTGCTGAGGGTATTGGTGGTGCCGGAGGCGGTAGTGATAAAGACTTTGTCTGCCTCCAGAACATAGATGGCCGCAGATGTGCCATTTGTGATCTCTGCCTGATCCAACACCAGCTGAATCTTGTCCGTGTCCCCGGCATTGACAACAATCATCCCGTCGTTCAGGGTTCCCGAGAGAATATAGGTACCTTCCTCCGTTACGGTGACTGTGCTGCCGGAGATCTCCACCGCATCGGAGCCGCAGGAAGCGCTGTCTCCCGATAAGGCAATGCGGACGCTGGTTTCTTCGTCATACCCGATCTCCATGTCCCGGTCCGTAAACATGTCCGATGTGCTGACCGGTGTGCCGGCCGATGATGGTGACTGTTCGCCGTCTGCTGCGTCCGCCTCTGAGGCCGGACTTTCAGATACCCCGGCCCCTGCCGGGCTGCATCCGGAGAAGACGAGAGCAGTGACAAGCACCAGTGACAGTATCTCTCTTTTTTTCATGTTTTACCTCCTTTTACAATTCGCCGATCACTGTCTCCTGTCTGGAAACTGTAATCTCCAGATTTCCGTTCCGGCAGCGCAGCTTATCAATCAGCTCCTTCTCTTTTCCCTCGTACCTCAGAGTCAGATTGTAGGTGAGGCGAAACAGGCTTCCCATATTGGTGGTTTTAACCTGCACAAGCTCACATTCCGACGCGTATTTTTTAAGAATAGGATCAAAAACATCTGTATAGTCCAGATCCTCCGGAATCGTGATGTGGAGGGTTTTATATACGGCTGCCCTTCTTCTGGAACCAAAGTCCAGCCGGCTGTAGACAGCGCTCACCAGACCGAAGATGAAAGCGCAGAGAAATGCGTATCCCAGATACCCCATTCCCACGATCAGACCGGTGCCCATGGCAAGAAAAATAGCGCCAATCTCCTTTGCAGAGCCCGGTACAGAGCGGAAGCGCACCAGGCTGAAAGCCCCGGCCACCGCAACGCCGGTTCCCACATTCCCATTGACCATCATGATGACCACACAAACAACCGCCGGAAGCATCGCAAGGGTTGCTACAAAGCTTTTGGTGTATCTGGTTCGGTACATATAGAAGCCGGCAAGAATCAGCCCTATTGCCAGTGCGCTCACAACGCAGAGCAGAAAATCAGACACTGGTATCACACTTGTCAGCTGGGTATCAAACAGCCCGCGAAATAAATTATCCAGCATACCGCACCCTCCTCTGTGAATCGTTCATGGATTTTGCCATCATATGCTGATAGGCTGAGCCGTACTTTGAAAAGGATGTGCGGTATAACCGGAGCCGGCTCAGCGCGTGGCTCATCCACAGCGGCTGGCCGCCGGCAGTTTTAATCTCCATCAGCGTCTGTCCCTCCTGCAGAAGAGGAGTACCATAGACTTCACTTCCCAGAGAATAATCATGTTCCCGGTACAGGATATTCTCGTCAAAGGTAACGCGAAAATCTCCGCCGTCCAGAGCATAGAATGCCTCCCGCTCATAGGAGAGAAAAACAGTCGGGCGCAGCTCTCCATAGTAGGAGCGGAAATACTCAATTTCCTCTGCAATCTGAGAGCGGACCGGAAGCGGCTCCCCGTTCTGAAAACAGTTCATGGCCTCGCCTTCCGGGAGGGTGAGTCTGCGCTTGTACACCACTGACTTGTATTTCTTCTTCAGCTCTACAAAGACCGGGTCCTCCAAAGCCGCAGGCCGGTAACTGCGGATGCGCAGTTTTTCTTTGTATGCCGGCTTTTCTAACGAACGCCGGATCAGCCGGTAGGTGTCCGTATCGTAATAGATGTTCCGTATTGTGGTGCGTCCGTATCCGTCCAGCTTCATGTAGGCTTCCATCGCCTGCAGAACCCCTCTCTTTTCCTGCTCCGTCAGCAGGTATTTGATCTCATAGCGTTTAAAAGTTGCCTGATATGACACTGTATTACCTCCTTGGCTCTTCTTTAACTCATGTAAGACTCAATCAGTTCCAGAATCTGGGAGACAGGAATCGCATATCCTATCCCCTCCACCTCCGTAGAGGAAACCTTAGCCGTATTGATTCCTATTAATTCCCCATTCATATTGAGCAGGGCTCCTCCGCTGTTGCCCGGGTTGATTGCTGCGTCTGTCTGAATATATGTGGATACCCCTGTGTCCGTGCTGACTGTGCGGTCCAGCGCGCTGACAATGCCTGTGGTCACAGATTGGCCGTATCCAAGAGCGTTTCCTATGGCAACGACCTGTTCGCCCACAGCCAATTCATCCGAATTGCCGATCTCCACAACAGAAATTTGCGAAAGGGTGTCCGAAGACAGGATATCGGCAGAAACCTTCAGCAGGGCGATGTCCATTGTTCTGTCAAAGCCGCACAGCTGCGCTTCATAGGTTTGATCATCTGCAAATGTCACAGAAAGGGTTGTGGCCCCCTCTGCCACATGGTAATTGGTGACTATATAGATGGCGGAATCGCCGGCACTGATAATTACTCCAGAACCGCAGCTTGTGGTTTCCTGCAGCTGCACCGGCCCCCTTCCATTAGGTCCAAACTGTCCAAAATAGCGCTGCACCTCCTGTACCGAAATATTCGTCACAGATACAACAGAGGGGAGGCCCTTGGCTGCAATTTCAGTTACATCAAGAGACTGGCCCGAGGCTCTGGATGTGTGAGATACGGAGTCCAGCTCTCCTGCATATCCCAGCAGAGTGCTTACACCATAGCATGTCCCTTGGACAATTACGCCGAAGAGCACTGCGCTCAATGTAAACGCAGCAGCTCTCCTGATAAATCTGTTTTTCCTGTGCTTCCTTTTTCTGCTGGCCGGATGTACAGGATGATCAGGGTTCGCTGCACGGGTCATGGAATCATAGTCTAGTTCGTTGTACATAAAGCCTGCTCCTTTCGAAACGTAACCCGATTTTCATTATTTTGTGTTTTCTTTCCACGGTTAAAGTATAGCTTTTCTTCCTTAGCCAAAGTTAAAACGGAAACTTAACTGAACTTAAAATTCATTTTGAGAAATGATTTTTTTGAATAACTGATATGATTCCTGAAACAGAGAAGAGGGTAAGAGGAGGCACCGGGCAGCCCTGCCACATAAAAAACCCCGGAAAACCGAAGCTTTCCGGGGTTTTTGAAATATTCTGAGCGTAATTATCTCTTGGAGAACTTACAACATCGTATTCAAGCTATTTTCAGCAGTTTTGAGTGCTATAGCCGTGTTACGCATTTCAATTTTTATCTATTCTCAAACACTCATAACCTTTTTATATCTCTGTTCCAACTCTGCCCGGCGCAATGCAATATGTTCAACTATCGAATCTCCATGCTCCTTAAATCCGTTAAAACCAGACCGATAGACTGACGCTTCTACAACCTCGCATTTCTCTCTGATCTCTCGCAGTGATTTACTCATTCTAAGCCGCCTAAGTCCTGCTGCCCGGTGCTGTCTTATTCTCTCTAAACTAATGCCGGACTCTCTGGCAATCTCTGATAGTGTCTTGCCCTCTTTATAATACTTTCTGATAACCTGCTCCTGCTGATTGTCTGTATAATGCTCTACAATGCCCCATAATTCGCTCTGCTGATATTCATTGAATATTTTATCAACCGTATCATCTTCAAGGCTGAAATTATCCGCTACAGTGTCAGCAAGTGACAATTCTTCATCTGCTTTTATTGGAGCGTCCAGACTGACAATCTCCTGCATATATGTTTTAATCTTCTGTATTTCAGATAGCGGTAGCAGGCTGTAATCCGCTATTTCTTCATCTGTGGGCGTGTGTCCGTATGTCTGTTTAAACTCCTGTACAGTTTTCTTGTAACGTGCTATTTTCTGCCTGTATGCGCTTGATATTCGCAGTATAGAGCCGCTGTTCTCCATATACCGCTGAATACTTTGTTTAATCCAATACCGGGCATAAGTCATAAATAAAACATTCTCAGAGGATTCATAATGCCGGACTGCCTCCCACAATCCAAAATAGCTCTCCTGCAATAAATCTTCCTCTGGCTCATAATGTGTATAGGGCTTTATGAATTTCTTGATTAAAGGCAGATTATTTTCATAAAGCACCTGCATATTTTCCGTTACATGATAACCGTTTCTAACCTGCTCAACAAGTTCCTCATTACTCATTGAATTTACATCCACCTTTCCATATAATATAAGTAGATGTATCACAGTGGGAAGTCTTAGCAGATGGCAGCACGACTTCCCTTTTCTCAATTATAGCAGAAAAAGCGACTCAATGGCCGCTAATTCTTTGAATTTACATAATAATCATTATCCTGTAAAGTATCTATAAGGCTCTGCATCTCTACCAAATAATCATGCGCTATTTGTACCTGCGTATTTAATGAATCCCTCTGTGTGGTAAAAATCGAAGCATTATTTGTATCATCTGCTCCCTTTCCTGGCTCTGTATTATCAAGAATTTCCTCTATCATTAATCTTGCTTTGTTTAATGCTATTTCAATATCTGAGAACTGACTGTATGCTTTCGATAATTTCATTTTTCATCATTTCTTTCCCCCAAAAAATCTCTGATATGAATTTTTTCCATCTGAATGAGTCTTTGAAGCCCAAATATTTTCTTCTGTATTTCGATTATTTCGTCCTCAAAAACATCCAGAGATTCAAGCTCCTCTTCCAATTCCTTCCGGTAATCACGCATCATTTCTGAAGCCAACGGCACAAATTCCATCTTTTCTTCCTTCATTTTCGTTCCTCCATCTCTAACATAGTTTTTACAAAAAAGTAAATTTTTCTTAAAAACCTTTCGTCTTTCATCTCTTACATCATTTCAATGATTGATTCTCGAAAAAATTTTTTTCTCGTTCCATCTTTCCAATTCCTTTCTTGAAATTCAACCGGACAACCTTTTATAATAAAGAAAATCCGGCTTTTACTAGCAAGTTGTCGGGTTACTTAGCCTTTGTTGAAGTGCCAGCTTCTTCAAGGGTTTTCTTCAAATCATCAACTTCTTTTAGTGCTTTGTCATATGCCTCCAACATTTTATAATACCGTTCTTCTGGTATCATAATCATCTTTTGTACCATATTCGCTCCTCCTTCCATATTCAATTTTACACTTATCTCGGCCAATAACAACGCCATAAATACGCCATCTTTGCGCCATCTTTGCGCCATCTTTGCGCCATCTTTGCGCCATCTTTGCGCCATCTTTGCGCCATCT